>Ga0310825_100046_pt1 | contig 234996 bp, 245 predicted proteins | sample WT_ome_9_FD_202243 | JGI IMG/M metagenome (GOLD analysis project Ga0310825, IMG submission 202243) | Sorghum-adapted microbial communities enriched on wild type (WT) sorghum from Joint BioEnergy Institute, Emeryville, California, United... ... | reverse complement strand
CGAGCGTGGCGTTAGCGTGGATCTTCATCCGGGTCCTCCTTGAGGCGTTGGCGTTGGACACCTCCAGCCTCTCGGTGGGCCCGGATGGCCTTTCAGCTGTTCACAACGTGTGTGGGCGGCTCAGCTAGGCGCTCGCCGCGAGCGCGGCCGCCGCTTCGGCGGCGGCGCGGCGCCCGGCCGTGATCGCGCCGTCCATGTAGCCGTTCCAGACGGTCGCGGTCTCGGTGCCCGCCCAGTGGATGCGCCCGACGGGAGCGCGCAGGGTGGGGCCGTAGTCCGTCCAGCCCGAGGGCCCGAAGGCCCCCGAGTAGCAGCCGCGCGACCACGGCTCCTCCGCCCAGGCGCGCTCCACGTAGTCGATGGGCTTCGCGGCGCGCTCGCCGAACAGGCGCGCGAACACGCCCGTCACCTCGGCGCGGCGCTCCTCGACTGTGCGCTGCCCCCAGATCCGCGCGGCGCGGCCGTCCAGGAAGCCGAGCAGCACGCCCGGCGAGCCGCCGTGAGGCGTGTTGTCGAAGATCGCGTTGATCGAGCCGCCGTCGCTCAGGCCGATCCCACTGAGCCCCTCCGCGCGCCAGAAGGGCTCCTCGTAGACGGCCATGCACTTGATGATCGTTCCCTGCGGCATGCGCTGGGTCATCTGGTCGCGATGGCCGGGCAGGGGCGGGTCGTACTCGATGCGCGCGGCGAGCGTGGGGGAGACGGCGACGATCGCGCGCTCCGCTTCCACCGTGACGGCGTCGGTGCTGAGTTCGAGGCCGTCGCCGGTGTCCGCGATGCGGCGCACCGGTGCGCTCAAGCGCACGGCGTCGCCCAGGCGCTCGGCGGACTTGATCGCAAGAAGCTGGGAGCCGCCCACGATCCGGGAGTCCTGGGCGGCGCCCTCGGTGTTGACGAGCATGTTGAAGCCACCCGCGGAGTGGATGTAGAAGAGGACGTGCAGCAGGGAGACGTCCTCGGGCTCCGTGCCGAAGACGCTGCGGATCGCGAGGCGCAGGAGCATGCGGGAGCCGCCCGTGAACGCGTTGCGGCGCAACCACTGAGCGAACGTGACCCGGTCCCAGCGCTGGGCCTGGCGCGCCTCCCAGGGCGCGGCGAGCGGCACCTGCGCGGCCATCCGGTCGAGCTTGCGCCGGGCGCGCTCGATCTCGATCAGCACGACCGGGTTGATGCGGGGGATCTCTCCGCTATAGCGACGCACGCGGCCGCGGTACTCGATCACGCTTGCTCCCTTTGTGTGCGTCGGGTAGGTCTTTAGGCCGAGCTCGGCGGCGAGCCCGAGCGCGGCCTGTTGCGTGGGGCCGACCCACTGCCCGCCGACCTCCACGACCGCGCCGTTTCCGAGCTCGTGATTCAGCAACCGGCCGCCGACCCGGTCGCGTGCCTCGAGCACGATCGCCGAGTGACCGAGCTGGCGCAGCTCCCAGGCCGCGGCGAGCCCGGAGAGCCCGGCGCCGACGACGGCCACGTCGACCCGCACCCTGTCGTTCACCTCTCCGTCCTCCCAGTGGTCGCGTTCGCCTGCGCGCAGCCTAGTCCCCGGGGGCGGACCAGCGGCGGGGTGGGTCGCCGCGGACGCTTAGACTGGCGCTCGATGAGCGAGATCAAGCACGGCGAGCGCCTGCAGGAGGCGCTCGCGGCGGCGCTCGCCGGCGGCCCGGAGCGCCATCGCGAGAAAACCGCAGCGCAGGGCAAGCTGCCCGTGCGCGAGCGCGTGGCGCGCCTCGTCGATCCCGACTCCTTCGCGGAGGAGGGCCTGCTCGCCAACTGGGAGCAGGAGGGGCTCGGTGCCGACGGGGTGGTGACCGGGATCGGCACGGTGGGCGGCCGGCCGGTCGCGCTCATGGCCAACGACCCGACGGTGAAGGCCGGGTCCTGGGGCCCGAAGACGGTCGAGAAGATCCTGCGGATCCAGGAGCGCGCGCTCGAGCTCGAGGTCCCGATCCTTTACCTCGTCGACTCCGCTGGCGCGCGCATCACCGACCAGGTGCGGATGTTTCCCGGGCGCCGCGGCGCGGGCCGCATCTTCTACAACGAGGTCAAGCTGTCCGGCCGGGTGCCGCAGGTCTGCATGCTGTTCGGCCCCTCGGCGGCTGGTGGCGCCTACATCCCGGCGTTCTGCGACGTCGTGATCATGCGCGACGGGAACGCGTCGATGTACCTCGGCTCGCCGCGCATGGCGGAGATGGTGATCGGCGAGCGGGTCACGCTCGAGGAGATGGGCGGGGCCAAGATGCACACCGGGGTGTCGGGGTGCGGGCATTTCCTGGTCGACTCCGACGAGGAGGCGATCGACCTCGCGCGCCGCTATCTCTCGTACATGCCCCAGAACTGGCGCGAGCCGGCGCCCGGCGCGCCGCCCGCGGCGCCGGCGAGTGAGCGGACGGTCTCGCAGATCGTCCCTGAGAACGAGAAGACGCCCTTCGACATCAAGGAGCTGATCGCGGCGCTCGTCGACGCCGACTCGTTCCTCGAGGTGCACGGGCGCTGGGCGAAGGAGGTCGTCGTCGGCTACGCGCGCCTCGACGGGCGCACGATCGGCGTCGTCGCCAACCAGCCCAAGTTCAAGGGCGGTGTGCTGTTCGTCGACTCCGCTGACAAGGCGGCGCGGTTCATCAACACCTGCAACGCGTTCAACGTGCCGCTGCTCTTCCTCGCCGACGTGCCCGGCTTCATGATCGGCACCGAGGTCGAACGCCAGGGGATCATCCGGCACGGGGCGAAGATGATCTCGGCGGTCTCCGAGGCCACCGTGCCGAAGATCTCGGTGATCGTGCGCAAGGCGTACGGCGCGGGCCTCTACGCGATGGCGGGGCCCGCGTTCGAGCCGGATTGCACGTTGGCGCTGCCGACCGCCTCGATCGCGGTCATGGGTCCCGAGGCGGCTGTGAACGCGGTGTTCGCCAACCAGATCCAGGCGATCGAGGATCCCGAGGAGCGCGAGGCGTTCGTGCGGCAGAAGCGCGCGGAGTACGCGGCCGACATCGACATCCTGCGGCTCGCCTCGGAACTCGTCGTCGACGCGGTGGTCGAGCCGGACACGCTGCGCGACGAGCTGATCCACCGCTTCTCGCATGCGGAGGGACGCCGGCGCGAGTTCTCGGAGCGGCGCAACCCGATCACGCCGGTCTAGCGGGGCGTTGGGGAAGGTCGGCCTGATCCTGGGCAGTGGGGCGGCGGGCCTCGACGTCCCCGGCGTCGTCGCGATCGACCGCCACGGTGAGCGCGGCTACCAGCTCCCGCACCTGATCGACCACGGCGCCAACCTGCGCCGGCTGGCCGACGCGGGGTGCGACCGCGTGCTTGGCGTGGCCTCCGTCGGCTCGCTGCGGCCGGAGCTTGTGCCGGGGACGCTGGTCTGCCCGGACGACTTCATCGCGCTTGACGTGGGGCCGCTCACCACGCTGAGCGGGCGCGAGGCGCACCGCGTGCCGGGCTTCGACCCCGACTGGCGGGCGCGCGTGATCGCGGCGCTGCGCGCGCACGCGGAGGTGCGCGACGGCGGGGTCTACTGGCAGGTCGCCGGGCCGCGGCTCGAGACGCGCGCGGAGGTGCGCTTCGCCGCGGCGCACGCCGAGGTGATCGGGATGACGGTGGCGTCGGAGTGCGTGATCGCCGGCGAGCTCGGCCTCGCCTACGCGGCGATCTGCATGGTGGACAACTACGCGAACGGGGTCGCCGAGACCGAGCTCACGCTCGAGGAGGTGGAGGCGGGCCAGCGGGAGCACCGTGCGGCGCTGGAGCAGGCTTTGGCGTTGGCGGTGCCCGGGCTGGTGTAGGGCTCGGCGGGTCTGCGTCTCGCGGAGTCGAGCTAGTGCTGTTGTGCCGGTGTGAGCGGCACAAGTGCGCGATCTCGGCGCGTGAGTTGGGTTGGTGCCGCCCGAGCGCGTAGGCTGCTCACCCCATGGCTCTCGCCGTCACCAACGCCCTCCTCGACGGCCGCGAGGTCGGCCTGCGCGCCGAGGGCGGGGCCATCGTCGAGCTTGGGCCCGAGGTCGGGCCCGCGGCCGGCGACGAGGTGCTCGACGCGCGCGGGATGGCGCTCGTGCCCGGGCTCGTCAACGGCCACACCCACGCCGCGATGACGCTCTTTCGCGGGTACGCCGATGACCTGCCGCTCATGGAGTGGCTCGAGAAGCACATCTGGCCTGTGGAGGCGAAGCTCGAGCCCGAGGACGTGTACTGGGGGACGCGGCTCGCGTGCCTCGAGATGGTCCGCACGGGCACGGTCGAGTTCTGGGACATGTATTGGCACCCGGCCGCGGCGGCGCGCGCGGTGGAGGACGCCGGCCTGCGCGCGGTCTGCGCGGCTCCGCTCATCGACGGCTCCGACGCCGCGGCGTCGCGCTCGCGCGCGGACGCGGCGCTGGACGAGATGGGGGAGTCGGCGTCGGGGCGCGTGCGGGCGGGGTTCGCCCCGCACGCGATCTACACGGTCTCGCCCGAGTCGCTGGAGTGGGTCGCGGAGCGAGCGCGGGAGCGCGGCGTGCCCGTGCAGATCCACCTCTCCGAGACGCGCGGAGAGGTGGAGCGCTGCCTCGCCGAGCACGCCGTGCGGCCGACGGAGCTGCTCGACCGCTGCGGGCTGCTCGGTCCGCAGACGATCCTCGCGCACGGCGTTTGGCTCGACGAGGGCGAGCTCGAACTGATCGCGGAGCGCGGCGCGACCGTGGTCACCAACCCAGTGGCGAACCTCAAGCTCGCGGTCGGCCGCGTCTTCCCATACGTGGCGGCGCGCGAGCGGGGGGTGCACGTCGGGCTGGGCACCGACGGCGCCGGCTCCAATAACTCCCTTGACCTGCTGAGCGACGCCAAGACGTTCGCGCTCCTGCAGAAGAACGAGGCGGGCGATGCGGCCGCGGTCACCGCCGCCGAGGCCCTGGCGCTCGCCGCGGGCGAGCGCTCCCCGCTTTTGCGCCGCGCCTCGCTCGAGGTGGGTGCGCCTGCCGATTTCCTGCTCGTGCGCACGGACGCGCCCGAGCTCGCGCTGGGCGCGCTCGACGCGGGGCTCATCTACGCGGCCTCGGGCTCGGTCGTCGATACGACCGTCGTCGCCGGGCGCGTGCTGATGCGGGACGGTCGCGTCGAGGGCGCCGACGAGATCGTGGCGCGCGCCCGGGAGCGCGCGGAGCGCCTCGGGCTGCGCTAGGCCTCGCCGCGCTGCAGGCGCTCCGCGAGCTCGACGAAGAAGTCGAGCGCGCCGGGGTTGGAGAGCGAGTCGCGGCTCGCGGCGCGCTCCGGCGGGGTGCCGGTGAGGATGCGCTTCACGGGGATCTCGAGCACCTTGCCCGAGAGCGTGCGCGGCACCTCCTTGATCCGGTAGATCTCGTCGGGCACGTGGCGCGGCGAGCAGTCGGAGCGGATGCGCTGGGCGATCTCGCGCTTGAGCTCGTCGGTCAGCTCGGCGCCCTCGCGCAGGACGACGAAGAGCGGCATCCAGCCCTCGGTGCCCGGCTTCGGGATATCCACGACGAGCGCGTCCGTGACCTCATCGACGGCGAGTACGGCGCGGTAGATCTCCGCGGTCCCCATGCGGATGCCGGACCGGTTGATGGTCGAGTCGGAGCGCCCGTAGATGATCGCCGTGCCGCGCTCGGTGATCTCGATCCAGTCGCCGTGGCGCCAGACTCCCGGGTACATCTCGAAATAGCTCGCCCGGTAGCGCGAACCGTCCTCGTCGCCCCAGAAGAAGAGCGGCATCGAGGGCATCGGCTCGGTGAGGACGAGCTCGCCGACCTCGCCGATGAGGGGGTTGCCGTCCTCATCGAAGGCCTCGACCTTGGCGCCCAGGGCTCGGGCCTGCAGCTCGCCGCGGTAGACGGGCAGGGTGGGGACGCCGCCGACGAACGCCGTGCAGACGTCGGTCCCGCCGGAAGTCGAGAACAGCCAGGTGTCGCGCCCGACGTGCTCGTAGACCCACTCGAAGCCCTCGGGCGCCAGCGGGGAGCCCGTCGAGCCCACGGCGCGCAGGTTGGCGAGCTCGCGGCCCTGGGAGGGCTCGACGCCCGCCTTCATGCAGGCGGAGATGTAGCTCGCGGAGGTCCCGAAGCAGGTCATCCCGGTCTCCTCGGCGAGGTCCCAGAGGGCGTTCATGTCGGGGTAGCCCGGGTTGCCGTCGTAGAGGATGATCGAGGCGTCGGTGAGCAGCGCGCCGACCAGGAAGTTCCACATCATCCAGCCGGTTGTGGTGAACCAGAAGATGCGGTCGCCGGGCTTGGCGTCGACGTGCAGGTTGAGCTTCTTGAGGTGCTCGAGCAGGATGCCGCCGTGGCCCTGGACGATCGCTTTGGGCAGGCCCGTAGTGCCCGAGGAGTAGAGCACCCAGAGCGGGTGGTCGAACGGCACGCGCTCGAACTCAAGCGCGGCGCCTGAGCCCCGCTCCTCGATCTCCCGCCAGCCGACGCCGTGCGCGAGGCGCCCCGGATCGGCGTTCGGGTCGAGATAGGGAGCCAGGACCGTGTGCTCGAGCGTGGGCAGATCGCCCTCGAGCGCCGCGACGATCTCCATCCGGTCGAACTCCCGCCCGCCGTAGCGGTAGCCGTCGACGGCGATCAGCACCTTTGGCTCGATCTGCGCGAAGCGGTCGACGACCGAGCGCACGCCGAAGTCCGGGGAGCAGCTCGACCAGATCGCGCCGATCGAGGCGCTCGCGAGGAAGGCGATGAGCGCGGCCGGGGAGTTGGGCAGGTAGGCGACGACCCGGTCGCCGCGCTCGACGCCCAGCTCGCGCAGGCCCTGGGCGAAGGTGGCGACGCGCTTGCGCAGATCGCCCCAGGTGAGCTCGCCGAGCTCGCCGCCCTCCGCGCGGTAGCGCACCGCGACCTGCGCGTCGTCGCGCTCGCGCAGGATGTGCTCGGCGTAGTTCAGCCGCGTGTCCGGGAACCACTGGGCGCCCGGCATCTTGCGCTCGACGAGCACCGTGGACGGGTCGCCGTCGGCGCGTACTCGGAAGTAGTCCCAGATCGACCGCCAGAAGCCCTCGAGCTCCGTGACCGACCAGCGCCAGAGCTCGTGGTAGTCCCCGCCGAAGTCGAGGCCGCGCTCGTCGCGCAGCCAGTCGGCGTACGCGGTCAGGTTGGAGCTGGCGACCGCCTCGGGGCTCGGGGTCCACAGCAGCTCGCCCGATTTCGTCTGCGTCCCGCTCATGGCCGGGTTCTATCAGCCGCGCCGACGCGGTTGGGACGCTGTGCGCCCGGCCGCTCGGGGTCGAGCTCGCGGCCAACGTCGCGGTCGAGTGCGCGCACCAGGGCGAGCGCGAAGTCCCGCGCTCGCGTGAGCGCGTCGGGGTCGATGTGCTCGGGTGTGTCGGTGGGCAGGTGGTAGTGGGAGGGCAGCGCGTCGCCGGGCTCGGCGGCGGTGAGCTCGAGCGCGCGCAGGCCGCGGACGCGTGCGGCGAGCGCCTCCCCCGCGAAGCCGGAGCGCTCCGGGGCAGCGGGGACGTCGCCCGTCTCCGCCACCGCCTGGGCGAGCTCGAGCAGGCGCGCGTCGGCGGGGTAGGCGACCGCGAGGCCCTCGGAGGCGACGTAGCGCAGCTCGCCGCGGCCGACGGCGTCGAGGGCGATCACAAACGTGCGCCGGCGGTCGAGCTCGTCTCGGTGCGCGCGCAGGAAGGCGCGCATGCCCTCCATCGGAGATTCGCCGCCGCCGGTGAGGACGACCCACGGATCGAGGTTCGCGGGTGGGTTCGCGCGCAGCTCGCTCGCGAGGGCGAGCGCCACCGCCACGCCCGAGGCGTTGTCGTTGGCCCCGGGCGAGGCGGGGGAGTACTCGATGTCGAGCAGGGCGAAGCCGGCGACCAGCAGCGCCAGGGTGGGGAGGACCTGGATCGCGCCGATTGCGGCGGAGTCGAGGCCCGCCACGCGGGCGCCGAGAATGGGGACGAGCAGGGCGAGCGACCAGAACGGGATGCGCGGCGGGTCGAAGCCGAAGAGCCGGGTCGCCCGCGTGGCCCGTTCCAGCGAGCGGCCGAAGAAGAGCTGGCCGGTGCGGGCGACGTCGTAGTGGGCGACGATCAGCAGGCGCGCGGGCGCCTCGCGCGAGCGGCCGCGCGCGACGACGTTCTGCGAGCCGCGGCGGAAGAACAGCGTGCGCAGCAGGTACAGGCGCGTGTTGAGGTCGAGATAGAGCGAGGCGGCGGCGACCAAGGCGAGCGCGAAGCCGACCGGGGGGAGGGGGAGGGCGATGACGCTCGCCGCGAACCCGAGCGCGCAGTGCGCGGCCCAAATGAGCGCGGCCTGGGGGTGGACGTAGGTCGCCTCGACGTCGGCTCTCCAGCCGAGCTCCCGCAGCCGGCGGGCGAGGTGGTTTGCGGCGCGGCGCTCGGCGTCCGTGCCCGGCCTGCGTCCCTCGAACCCGCAGAGCGCCTCGACGTCGGCGACCATGCGCTCAGCGTTTGGGCTCTCCTCGCTCACGGGCGGGATTATCCCCTCGCGCCCGCGAAGGCCAGCGCGGTCAGCGCTTGGGGCCGATGTGGCGGTCCATGAGCTCGACCGAGGCGCGCCGCGCGACCGAGATGTTCCAGCGGTTCGCCTGGCGCCACTCGACGCCGACCTTCTCGCAGTACTCGCAGAACAGCGCGCGGATGTCCGCCGAGCGGTTCGAGAACTGGTAGCGCGGATACCAGTAGGTGCGGTGCGGGTGGACCGCCGGGTTCATGAACCGCGAGCCGTCAGAGTGGATCAGCCCGCGCAGGAACGACCACGGGCGCCGGTCGAGGATCTCGCGCTGCCAGTCCGCGAGCTTGATCCTGCGCGTGTGCTTCGTCCCGGCGCCGTGCTGGGGGAGCAGGCAGGGCCAGTGCTTGGAGTAGGAGACCACCTCGTCCATGTGCGCGTCGGCATGCGAGACGACGCGCACGCGGCTCTCGGGGATGACAGCCTGAGCTGCCTGCGCGCTGGCGCGAACGATTCCGGGATACGCCCGGTCGAGGAAGATGCTCAACCGGAAGACGCCACGCGGATGTCGTGCCAGCGAGCCATCGCCGAGATAGATGCCCAAGAGGTACGCGTACGGGCGGAACGCGACCTCACTCAGATCCAGCGGCCGCGAACAGCCGCCGCGACAGGGTTCGCCCGGTGGGTAGCGGGGGTCACCGACGCCCGGTACCTTGCCCGCGAGCCAGTGGCCGACCGTGCTGCGGGGGATGCCGGTGGCGCGGGAGATCTGGCAACGGTTGAGGCCCAGCTCCGCCAGGTAGAAAACCGCGTCGACCTCGCCGGCCAGGCGGGTCATCGGCGATGCGGCGGGTGGGATTCGAACCCACACGTCCTTGCGGACACGGCTTTTTGAGAGCCGCGAGTCTGCCCATTCCTCCACCGCCGCGTGGAGACTTTCATTCTGCCGACTCTGGCAGTCGTCGTGTCACGGGATACGCGCGACTCGCGCCGAAATCGCAACGCCTCAGCAACTAACCTCGGCAGAGCCATGTGCGGCCGCTACACGCTCGCCAACCCCGATCCCAACCGGATCAAGCTGCGCTTCGAGCTCCCCGACGAGACCGAGATCGACGAGCGGCCGCGCTTCAACATCGCGCCCACGGACCCGGTGCTCGCCGTCCGCGAGCGTGCCCAGCGGCGCGAGCTCGGCACCCTGCGCTGGGGCCTGATCCCCGGCAAGTGGGCGCTCGAGAAGAAGGGTCCGCCGCTCATCAACGCGCGCGCCGAGTCGCTCGAGCGCCAGCCCGCCTTCGCCGAGTCGTTCCGCGAGCGCCGCTGCCTGATCCCCGCTGACGGGTTCTACGAGTGGCGCCGCGACGAGCGCGGCAAGGTGCCGATCTGGTTCAGCCGCCCCGACGGCGACCTCTTCGCCTTCGCCGGCATCTGGGCGCGCTACGAGCCCCGCGACTCAGAGCCCATCGCGAGCTGCGCGCTCATCACCTGCGCGCCCAACGAGCTCATGCGCCCGATCCACGACCGGATGCCGGTCGTCCTCGATCCCGAGGCGGAGGAGCTCTGGATCTCCGACACGAACGACATCGAGGCCCTGCTCGAGGTCCTGCGCCCGGCCCCCGAGGACGCCCTCGTCATGCGCGAGGTAAACGACTTTGTCAACGATGTGCGCAAAGATGGGCCCGAGCTGATTGCCCCGCGCGACAGCCACGCGACGCTCTTTTGAACGCGCGGGCGTGTTAGAGGGGGACTGGGACGAGCAGATATGGGGTTGATGATGATTTCGCTGAGACAAACGCTGACACTCGTCGTTGCCGCGGTCCTGATCGCCGCCCTGCCCGCCGCGGTAGCGCCGGAGAGCGCGCAGGCGCGTAGCTGCAAGGGCGCCAACACCGCCTCCAAGAAGCTCACCAAGAAGAAGGCGCGGGCCGCGATCCAGTGCCTCGTCAACAAGAACCGCAGCGCCAAGAACCTGCGCCCCAACAAGAACCTGCAGCAGGCCGCGCAGGCGCACACCCGCTACATGCGCAAGCACAACTGCTTCTCACACCAGTGCCCCGGCGAGCCGTCGCTCGAGGGGCGCGTGCGGCGCACCGGGTACCTGCGGGGGGCGCGCAGCTTCGCGCTCGGCGAGGTCATCGCCCATAACCGCTCGCGGGCGACGCCGCGGGACATCGTGCGCCAATGGATGCGCAGCTCCTCCCACCGGGCGACGCTTCGGAACAGCACCTACCGCCACTTGGGCGTGGGGGTCTCCGTGCGCAACGGCAGGGCGTTCTACACCGTCGTCGTCGGCAAGAAGAGCGGCTAAGGCAGGCGCCGGCTGCAGGCGCTGCGCCTAGGCCCTGCTGGGCGCGGCGTCCTCGCCCGCGAGCGGAGCGCCCCTGATCGGGCGCTCCTCCTCGATGTGCCACTGCTGGTTGAACGCGACCATCGCGACCACGATCAGCAGCAGCTGCACGGGGATGAGCAGGAGCGTGAGCAGCCCGAGCATCTCCTCTGGGAGCGCGGGAGAGCTCAGCCCGTCCTTGGCGCGGTCGAACCAGGCGGGAGTCGCGACCCCGGCAAAGATCGCGAGGATCACGGCAAGCGACGCGGCCACGGGCAGCACGCCCCGGTTCCAGCGCGAGACCAGATAGGCGAACAGCACATACACGCCTGCCCAGGCGAGCGCGATGATCGCCATCGTCGTGTCCTGCAGCCGTTCCCAGCCGCCGAACACGATGATCACGATCAGCGCCGCTGAGATCAACAGCACGAGCGCGACGAGCGCCTTCGTCGACTTGTTGCGGGCGCTCTCGCGGTTCGGGCGCCAGACCTCGTACCCCGGGCGGACGTGCGTCGCCTCCATCGAGCGCAGTGTAAATCCGCGGCCCACCGGACGCGACATATGGGCGCAACCGGATCGCCCGCTGGGCCTATGATCGTGGACGCGCGGGCGTGGTGGAATTGGTAGACACGCCGGCTTTAGGTGCCGGTGCTCGTAAGAGCGTGGGGGTTCAAGTCCCTCCGCCCGCATAGGCTCGGTACCCTGATGGGCCCAACAACCGGGGGCAGTGGCCAAATTGGTAAGGCACCGGTCTCCAAAACCGGCGATTCCAGGTTCGAGTCCTGGCTGCCCCGCTTGACGCCGGCCGCAACAAAGCGGGGGTCGGCGCTGTTGGTCCTTAGAGAGATGCTCGCGCGCCCGCACATTCCGCTTGCCGCAATCGCCTGTGCGCTGCTCACCGTCGCGCTGCTCGCGTTGAGCCCCGCGCCGGCGGCGGCACTCGAGACCGACTGCCCGAAGGCGAAGGCGACCCCCGCCCAGGCGACCCCCGCCCAGCTCAAGCGCGCGATGCGCTGCCTGCTGCGCGAGGTACGCACGAAGCGCAACTCCGGCAAGGTCAAGGCGCACCCCGACCTGACGCGCATCGCGCGGCGGCACACCAAGGTCATGCTGCGCAAGAACTGCCTGCGCCATCGCTGTCGCGGCGAGGCCCCGCTCGACCAGCGACTCGAGGCCTCCGGCTACCTGCGCCCAGGGCAGCGCTACGGGTACGCCGAGGCGATCGGGTTCAGCACTACCCCGCTCGCCATGATGGGGACCTGGCTCAACCCGCGCAACGGCGTGCGCAAGAACATCCTCGGCCGCCGCTTCACGCACGTCGGCATCGGGGTGGGCAAGGGCGCCGCCCGGCGGGGCAAGCCCGATTCGCGCTACGCGACCTACACGGTGCTCCTGGCCTGGCGCCGGGGCTGAGTTCAACCTCCGCCGAACCTATAATCGGGGCCGTTCAGCGGGCGAGGTGTAACTGGTTGCACGTCAGCCTTCCAAGCTGAAAGTAGCGGGTTCGAGCCCCGTCGCCCGCTTGACACGAAAGGGCCGAAATACGGCATCATGAGTGTCAACGGGCACCGCCCGAAGCGGGGCCCGGACAACTGAATTCGGGGCGTGGCGCAGTCTGGTAGCGCATTCGGCTGGGGGCCGAAAGGTCGCTGGTTCAAATCCAGTCGCCCCGACTTCAAAGCGAGGGCTCCGCGAGGGGCCCTCGCGCGTTGACGGGAGGGAAGAGGCGGATTTGTCCCGTATCTGGGGACAAATCCGCCTCGCTTGTGCCGGCGCGGGACGGGAGGAGGAGAGGTCAGCTCCCCGACTTCCGGCTGATCTCGATCCGCTTCGTCTCGGGCTCCTCGACCTTGGGCTTGGGGATCGAGATCTCGAGCACGCCGTCTTCGAACGTCGCCTTGACGTCGTCGGCGTCGACGCCCGGCGGCAGCGTCATCGAGCGCGAGAAGGCGCCCCACCGCCGCTCGCGGCGGACGTAGTTGCGCTTCTTCTCCTCCTCGCTCTCGCTGTGCTCGCCGGAGACGGTGAGGACGTTGTCCTTCACCTCGATCGTCACGTCATCGGGGCCCATGCCCGGCGCGTCGGCCAGCACCACGTACCGGTCGTCCTCCTCCACGACATCGACCGAGAGCCGCCACGTGCGGCGCCCACCGTCGGTGAGATCCTGGAACAGGTCCCCGAACGCGCGGTCGATCCGCTCGCGCAGCTCCCCAAGCTCAGCGAAGGGGCTTGCGGGCGTGAGGGTCGCTGCCATCTCGGCACCTCCTCTGATCGCTTTCTCTGCACTCCGACCGTACGCCCGCCATCGCGCCGCTCCATCCGCCGCGACTCGGGGATTCCATCCGTCGCCACTACGGAGGCCCGACGGCTACCGACCGGACCGCGGCCAAGCGAACGTGGTCTTCGCTGACGACCCTGGGATCTACCCATCGCTCCGACGCACGCGCCCGGTTGCGACCGCCCCAGGCGGGTACTCGGCTCGATCATCCGCACACCGAAGCCTCGGCGCTGACCGGCCCGAGCAGCCGGGGGTCCGTAGTGAGCCCGGACTCAGGACCGGCCGCCCGTACCGATGTCGTCGTCGCGGTCGTTGGTGAGCATCGGCATCAAATCCCTACGAAGGAGGATCGCGATGGCGGTCGCAAAGGTCATTGAGATCACGGCGACCTCGGAGGAGAGCTTCGAGGACGCGATCAAGCAGGGCATCGTCAAGGCGTCGGAGACGGTACGCGGGATCCAGGGCGCCTGGGTCAAGGAGCAGAAGGTCCTCGTCGAGGACGGCCAGATCTCCGGCTTCCGCGTCGACCTGAAGGTGACCTTCGTCCTGGACTAACGGTCACGAGCCGAGCCCGTCGCACGAGGTCAACGATGTCGGAACCCAGCATCATCGATCGCAGCGCGCACCAGGCGCGCGCGTGGTTGAACGAAATGGCGGCGGAGCTCGGGATCAGTGACCACCGCACCGCATACCGGGTCCTGCGCGGCGTGCTGCACACGCTCCGCGACCGGCTGACCGCCGAGGAGAGCGCGCAGCTCGCCGCGCAGCTACCCACCATGATCCGCGGCATCTACTACGAGGGTTTCCAGCCCGGGCGCGTGCCCGAGGCCTACCACGACGTCGACGCGTTCCTTGAGCGGGTCTCGGACGCCGCGCTGCTCGAGGGCAAGACCCAAGCCTCGGTCGCGACCGAGGCGGTCGCCAAGGTCCTGGCGCGCAACGTGAGCACCGGCGAGCTCGACGACGTGCTCGCGCAGCTGCCCGAATCCCTGCGCCCGCTGTTCACCGCTCCCGGCGGGACGAGCTGACCCACGTCCGCGCGGGCTTCGACCCGCGGCCGCGACCGGCGGCGCGCCCAGGGGTGTTTGTGGCCTGCCAGCGCGGGCGGTACCGTTGTCGCAAGTGGGACAACCCGGAAAGGCGGCACCCAGCATGAGCGGCGCCACGCTGTCGAAGGATCAGGTCGAACGGCTCCTCGACGTGGGGAGAGCGCTGGTCTCCGAGTTGGACCTCGACGCGGTCCTGCGCCGCGTGATCCAGGAGGCCCGCGACCTCACCGGCGCCCGTTACGTGGCCCTCGGGGTGCTCGACGCGCAGAAGAAGGGCCTCGAGCGCTTTGTGTATCTGGGCGTCGACGAGGAGACGCGCCGGCGCATCGGCCCGCTTCCGCGCGGGCGGGGCGTCCTCGGCGAGCTGATCAAGAACCCCAAGCCGCTGCGCATCGACGACCTGAGCGCCCACCCGCGTTCCTTCGGCTTCCCGGCGCACCACCCGGAGATGCGGACGTTCCTCGGGGTCCCGATCCTGATCCGCGGCGAGGCCTGGGGCAACCTGTACCTGACCGAGAAGGCCGGCGGCCAGCCGTTCGACGAGAGCGACGAGCGCATGGTCACGGTGCTCGCCGAGTGGGCCGCGATCGCCGTGTACAACGCGCGGCTCCACGGCAGCGTCGAGCGCCGCCAGACCGAGCTCGAGCGCGCCCTCCGCACGCTCGAGGCGAGCGCCGCGCTCGCGCGCGCGGGCGCGGCCGGCATGGGGGTCGACCGCCTCTCGGAGTTGATCTGCAAGCGCGGCCGGGACCTGGTCGGGGCTCACCGGGTCGCGCTCCTCTTCTCCGCGGGCGACGAGCTCGTGGTCACCGCCGCCGCTGGGGAGGGGGCCGCCGAGTTGGTCGGCGCCAAGATCGCCTCCGACGGGCCGATCGTCGCCGAGGGCCTGAGCCACTCCCTGCCCCGCAGCCTCGCCGCCGGGGAGCACGCGACGCTCGGCAACAAGGGCCTGGCGGTGGACGCGACCGCGGCGCTCGTCTCCAGGCTCGACTTCCGCAGCGGCGAGGTGGGTCTGCTGGTCGCCATCCACACGGAGCCCGGCCAGCGCTTCGACGACGAGGACGAGCGCCTGTTCACGTCGTTCGTCGCCTCCGCGGTCACCACGCTCGCCACGGCGAAGGCGGCGGAGGAGGAGAAGCTGCGGCTCGCGCTCGACGCGTCGGAGCGTGAGCGGCGTCGGTGGGCGCGCGAGCTCCACGACGAGACCCTCCAGGAGCTTGGCGCGCTGCAGATGCTCATCGAGACCATCGACCTCTCGACGGACCCGGAGCGCGCGAAGGAGCTCTTGCGGCGGGCGGCTGAGCACATCGACCGGGGCATCGGGAACCTGCAGGGGCTGATCACCGAGCTGCGCCCCGCCGCCCTCGACGAGCTCGGCGTGGAACCCGCCATCCACGCCCTGATCGAGCGCATCACGGGGATCTCCGAGCTTCGCGTCGACGCCGACGTCAGCCTGGACGGCGACGGAGGCGAAAGCGGCGAGCGCCTGGACCCCGAGATCGAGTCGACGATCTACCGGCTGGTTCAGGAGGGCCTCAACAACGTCGTCAAGCACGCCGACGCCACGACGGTGCGGCTGCGGGTCACGGAGGCCGACGGCGCGGTGGAGGTCGTCGTCCGCGACGACGGCAAGGGCTTCGACCCGGAGCGGACGGACGGCGGCTTCGGCCTTCTGGGGATGCGCGAGCGGGTGGCGCTGGTCGACGGAACGCTGAAGATCGCAATGGCGCCCGGCGGCGGCACCGAGCTCCGCGCCAGGCTGCCCGCGCGGCGCGCGTCGAGCACCGAGACGCCCCGCGTCGAGGTGCGCCTGGGCTCGCGCTGGGTCTGACCTAGAGGTCGTCGACGAGCCCGTGCTCGCGGGCGAACCGCACCAGCGCCGCCCGGTTGGTGGTCCCGACCTTGCGGTGGATCGCCGAGCGATGCGTCTCGACCGTGCGCACGCTCAGCACCAGCTGCTCGGCGATCTCGGGGTTGGTGTAGCCCTGAGCGATCAATGCCAAGACCTCGGCCTCGCGCTGGGTGAGGCCGCCCGGCGGACCCTCGGGCTCGGCGGCCACCTTGGCGCCGAGCTGCGGGTTGATGTAGCTGCCGCCGTTCAGTACCTCGCGGATCGCCTGGATCAGCTCCTTGCCCGCGGATCGCTTCACTACGTAGCCCTTCGCGCCGAGGCGGAACGCCTCGCGGGCGAACGACGGGTCCTCCTGCATCGTGAGCGCGATGATCGCCGTGTTGGGGGAGCCCTCGAGGATCGCCGGGATCATCGGCAGGCTCGAGCCGTCGGGCATGTTGAGGTCGAGGACGAGGACATCGGGCTTGAGGCCCGAGGTGCGCCGGCGCGCGCCTTCGGCGTCGCCAACCTCGGCGACCACCTCGATATCCGGCTCGGACTCGAGGATCATCCGGATTCCGTCGCGGACGATCGCGTGGTCGTCGGCCAGGATGACCGTGATCGTCGACTCGCCGTCAGCAGCCATCGCTGCCCCTAGCTCCTCTCCGCCTGCAGCGCACGCACCATAACGCTTGAAGTTAGTTGCGGCGGTCACGGTTCGTTTCGTGCCTCGCTCCGTAGCGGGGATCCGTAGTGGCTACGGATGCGCGTAGGGGTCGCCGCTCCCAGTCGCAGATCGCCGGCTGGGCGCCTCGGGCCTCGCCGTCCGTGGTGGGCTGTCGAAGTTTGAAACGGCTGTGCTGCAGCCGGACGCTTCCTCCCAAGCAACCGGTGACTGGCGACCGGCGACCGGCGACCAATCTCAAGCCTCACCCCACGCCAGCACGCCAGCCACATCGAGCGTCGAGAGCACCCCGGTGGCGTGCCCGGTGGTCCCGTCGACCACGAGCACATGCGACACCTCGTGCTCGACCATGAGCCGCGCGGCTCGGTCGAGAGGGTCGCCGGGGGTGAGCCTCGGGATGGCGCTGCCGGCCACCTCGCCCGCGGTGGTCGTGTCCAGGTCGCCCTCCGCGGCGCGGATCAGGTCGCTGTCGGTGACCACTCCCCAGCCGCGATCCTGCATGACGACCACGCAGTGGATGTGCTCGGTCGCCATCATGCGCGCCACCTGCCGTAGCGGCGTCTCCGCGGGGCACGAGATAACGCCGAGGCGCATGGCGTCGCCAACGGTCGCGTGTTCGTAGGACGGGGTGCGGTAGCTCCCGCGGCTCTTGAGGCTTGTGTCCGTCATCGGCGACGCTCCTTGGTCTTGGGGGTTTCACCGCGAAGGTACGGGGGAGGGGCGCCGCCTACATCGGGCGGTGATGCCCTATCCGACCCCGTAGCCACCACGGAGGCGAGTCGCGGATCCCGCACGGATGGAGAAAGCCCGCCCGGCTGCGAGGCTCGATGGCGGTCATGGAGTTCCTTTCGATGGCACAGATCGCAGTCGGGCTCGCCGCCGTGCTGATCGCGCTCGGGTTCGCGATCCCGTCGCACGGGCACGGCGAATGCGCGGCAGAAGATCCGGGGCCTGTGAGCTTGGGAGTTCCCAAGGACGGTCGGGGCGGCCCGGCCGGCCGTGGACGGCTCTGAGGGTTGCCATGCCTCTCGTCCGTTGCCCCCACTGCGGGGAGGACACGTTCGCGATCACCGGCTGGGCCGACCTCGACCATTGCGCGAACTGCGGTCGCCCGCTCGCCCAGGCGCGAGTCGTGGAGCGCGCCGCCGTCGAGATCGCGTGGCGCCGCCGGGAGGCCGCGCCACGGCCCGCGCCCGCGGGTGAGCCGCGGCGCAGGTCGAGGCCCGGGAGCCTGAGATGAGGATCCTGGTCGGATACGACGGGCGGGAGAACGGCGACGACGCCCTGCGCTTCGCCCGTGAGCTCGCGGCGATCGAGGGCGCCCAGCTCCACGTGGTGGCGGCGCTCGACTACGCGCCCCTGCCGATCGCGGTCGACGCCTACGAGCGCGCCCTGGAGGAGCACTTCGACGAGATCTTCGAGCGCGCGGCGCAAGTTCTCGGCGAAACGCCCTTCGAGCGCCGGCCCGTCAGCGACGGCTCGCCCGCGCGGGCACTCAACGATCGCGCGGAGCATGAGGAAGCGGATCTGATCGTGGTGGGGTCGACCCACCGCGGGCGGCTGGGCCGCGTCTACCCCGGTAGCGTCGCCGACCGTCTGCTGAACGGCGCGCCGTGCCCGGTGGTCGTCGTCCCGCGCGGTTACGCGCCCGAGCGCCCCGGGCTGGGACTGGTGGGCGTGGGCTACGACGGCTCGCCGGAAAGCCGGACGGCGCTCGCGTCCGCAAGGCACTTCGCCAAGGCCCTGGACGCGGAGCTGGAGCTGATCGGCGTCGTGCCGCCGATCCCGTCCGTACCCCCGGTTTGGGCGGGGACCGCCGCGGACGTTGAGGTGGCGATGCGCGAGCGGCTCGAGGAGGCGCTCGCTCGGGCCGCCGAGGAGATCGACTGCGAGTTCGAGGTGAGCACCGCGCTGCTTGAGGGTGATCCGGCCGCGGCGCTTGCCGCACGGGGCGTGGAGCTCGACCTTCTGGTGCTGGGCTCGCGCGGGTACGGACCGATCCGCCGCGCGCTTCTTGGGAGCGTCTCGGCCGCTGTCGCGCGGACCGCCCCGTGCCCGGTCCTGGTGATTCCGCGCGGCTGGGGTGAGGGCTGACCGGGGCGTGGTGAGAGAAGTGCTGCAAACGGGCGGTTTTCGCGACCTACGATCGACCTCGATGGCTGCTTGGCCGCAACGGGCGTCGGTCCCCGAGCTCGGCTCGCTCGAGCGCCGGCACCGGATGCTGGTGCGCGCTATCGAGCTCGCTCTTCTCTTCGCGGCGCTGGCGGTGCTGCTCCTCGCAGCGGCGGCGATCCTGGTGAGCCCGGCCCTCGTGACCCTCGCGACCATCGTCGCCGCACTGGCGATCGCCACGGTCGGTTTCGGGATCCGCGCCGCCGTGCACAGGCGGCCAGACGGGCAGCATCGAGGGTGAGCTCGCGAGGCGAGCGAACCGCTGCATCCTCGCCCGCGGTCCGCGAGCTGGGCGAGCTGGGTGCCGGCGACGTGGCCTACGCGGGCGGCAAGGGAGCGAACCTCGGCGAGATGATCCGCGCCGGCATGCCCGTTCCCCCGGGGTTCGTCGTCGGGGCGCCCGCGTACGCGACGTTCCGCGACGAGTCCGGCATCCGCGAGCAGCTCGCCGCGGTGCTGGGCGGGCTCGACGTGGACGACACGGAGGCCCTGCGATCGGCCGCCAAGGCTGCGCGCGAGCTCGTGGAGGGCGCCGAGATCCCGCCGGGCATCGCGGACGCGATCGAGGCCCGGTACCGGGCGCTCGACGAGGCGGCCGAGCTGCCGGTCGCGGTCCGCTCGTCGGCCACGGCCGAGGACACGGCGTCGGCCTCCTTCGCGGGTATGAACGAGACCTTCCTCAACGTGCGCGGCCCCGACGGCGTCCTGGCGGCCGTCCGGGACTGCTGGGCGTCGCTGTTCGGCGCGCGCTCGATCTACTACCGCGCGAAGCGCGGCTTCGACCCGGTCCTGATGGACATCGCGGTCGTCGTCCAGGCGCAGGTCGATGCGATGGCCTCCGGGGTGATGTTCACCGTGAACCCGGCGACGGGGGACCGGGGTGAGCTCGTGATCGAGGGCTCGCGAGGACTCGGGGAGGCCGTGGTCTCGGGCTCGGTCTCGCCGGACCGGTTCGTCGTCCGCAAGGCCGACCTCGAGATCCTCGCCCGCGAGATCCGCGAGAAGGAGGTGGCGGTCGAGCCCCTGCCGGGCGGAGGCACGCGAACCGTGTCGCTCGCCGGGGAGGCCTCTAGGGAGGCGGCCATCAGCGACGCGCAAGCGATAGAGCTCGCGCGCTTCGGGCGCGCCCTGGAAGCGCACTACGGCGCCCCGCAGGACACCGAGTGGGCGATCGACGCCGCCGGCAAGGTCTGGATGCTGCAGTCACGGCCCGTCACGACGCTCGCGGGGGAGGCGGAGCCGCCCGCCCCCGAGGGCGAGGGCGAGCTCGAGGTGCTCGCGCGCGGCCTCGGCGCCGCACCCGGGCGCGCGAGCGGCGTGGCGCGCCTCATCGAGAGCCTTGACGAAGGCGCGCGCCTGGGAGACGGGGAGGTCCTCGTCGCCCGGATGACCGCGCCCGACTGGGTGCCGCTCATGCGCCGCGCCGCGGCGATCGTGACCGACTCCGGCGGCATGACTTGCCATGCGGCGATCGTGTCGCGCGAGCTCGGCATTCCGTGCTTGGTCGGCACGCACGACGCCACCGCGGCGATCCAGGACGGCGAGCTGGTCACGGTCGATGCCGGCGCGGGACTTGTGGCGCGCGGGGCGCTGTCGGCGGAGCCGGCGGTCGCGCCGCCGCCCGCGGTCACCGAGCGCGCGGCACCGGTCACGGGCACGCGCCTGCTCGCGAACCTCTCGGAGCCCTCCCAGCTCGAGCGCGTGGCCGACCTGGACGTCGACGGCGTGGGGCTCTTGCGCGCCGAGCTCATGATCGTGGAGGTCCTGGAGGGCAGGCACCCCCGCCTGCTGCTCGAGGAGGGGAGGGCCGACGAGGTCGTGGACCGGCTCGCGGACGCGCTCACCGCGTTTGCGGAGGCCCTCGCGCCCAGGCCGGTCACCTACCGGACGATCGACTTCCGCTCCAACGAGTTCCGCAACCTTGAGGGCGGCGAGCGCTTCGAGCCGGTCGAGGCGAACCCGATGATCGGCTACCGCGGGGCGCTTCGCTACCGGCATGAGCCCGATCTGTTCGAGCTCGAGCTGCGGGCCCTGGATCAGGTCTGGCGGCGCGGCCACCGCAACCTGCACGTGATGCTGCCCTTCGTCCGCGTCGCCGAGGAGATCGAGGCGTGCAAGCGCATGATCGACGACGTCGGGCTCGGGCGGCGCCGCGGCTTCGAGCTGTGGGTGATGGCCGAGGTCCCGACGGTGCTCTTCAACCTGGAGCGCTACGCGGAGCTCGGGATCGCCGGGATCTCGATCGGGTCCAATGACCTGACCCAGCTCCTCCTCGGGGCCGACCGCGACTCCGAGCTCGTCGCCGAGGTCTTCGACGAGCGCGATCCCGCGGTCGTCGCGTACCTGCGCCAGCTGATCCCCAAGGCGCGGGCGCTCGGCTTGCGCACGTCGATCTGCGGGCAGGCGCCCTCGGTCTACCCGGAGTACGCGGACATCCTGGTGGACGCCGGCATCGACGCGATCTCCGTGAACCTGGACGCCGTCGACCGCGCCAGGCGGCTGGTCGCCGCCGCCGAGCGCAGGCGGCTGCTCGAGGCCTCGCGGGCGAGCTGAAGCCCGGCGCGCCCCGCGCAGATGCGCCGGGCCTCGCCGTGGCGCGGTGTCTTTTACCGAGCGCCAGCTCACCCCCACCGGCCGTGCGAGAACGTTGCCCATCGCAACGGAATCGCACGCTCGGCGGGTGTGTGTGGGCGGGGATGAAGTGCGCCGCCTCCCGGGGTCTCAGCCGTTCGGGCAGACCACCGCGCGCCCGCGGATCTCGCCGCGGCTCAGGCGCTCGTAGGTTTCCGCGGCGTCGTCGAGGGAGGCGCGCTCCTGCTCCACGCGGATCGCCCCGGAGCGCGCGAGGTCGAGGACCTCCATCAGCTCGATCCCGCTGCCCCAGTACGTGGAGGCCACCTCGCACTCGTACGGCATGGTGAACCAGCCGTACTCGAGCGACCCCCCGCCGAGCCCGACCAGCGTGAGGTCGCCCTTCACCCGGGCGACCTGCTGCGCGAGCGCGATCGTCTGGCCGGCACCGACCATGTCGAGCACCAGCTCGGCCCCTCGGCCGCCGGTGAGCTCGCGGACGGCCTCGATCGCCTCGTCGCCGGGTTCGAACGCTTCGTCCGCGCCGGCCTCGCGCGCGAGCTCGCGCTTGTCAGCTGCCAGGTCCACCGCCACGATGCGCGCACCGGAAAGCGCCTTCAGGATCTGCACGGCCAAATGACCGAGCCCCCCGACGCCGATCACGACGGCCGTCGAGCCCGGCACGAGCAGGTGCAGCGATCGCTTGATCGCGTGGTACGGAGTGAGCGCCGCGTCGGTGAGCGGCGCGGCGTCGCGTGGGTCGAGGTCGCCTAGCGGGACGAGCAGGCGGGGGGAGGGCACAAGCATGTACTCGGCCATGCCGCCGTCGAGTCCGAGCCCGCCGCCGAGACTCCCGATCTCATCCTGCCGCTCGCAGTAGTTCTCCTCGGAGAGCCGGCAGGCGCGGCACTGGCCGCAGCCCCACGGCCCGTACGCGATCACGGCGTCACCTTCCGCGAACCCCTCGACCCCGGCGCCGACCTTGGCGACCCAGCCTGCGTTCTCGTGGCCGAGGGTGAAGGGCGTCTTCCAAGGCATCTGGCCCTCGGGCCACTCCATGATGTGCAGATCGGAGTGGCAGGCACCCGCGCCGCCGACCTTGAGCACTACCTCCCCCGGGCCGGGATCGGGAACCGGCACCTCGACGAGCTCAGGGGGGCGTTCCCACTCGATCAATCGGAACGCCTTCATCGTCTCCGGCATCGCTGCCTCCTTGGCTTGTTTTTCCCGCCTCGACGCTAGGTGGCCGAGCGCGGGCTCACCACCGGGCTGCCCGCGCAGCCGCCTGCGTAGTCGCCACGGAGGCGGTCGCGCTCAGCGCCGCGCCAAGGAGCGCGAACGGGTCCCAGTGCGCGGGCCGCGCCTCGTCGGGTAGAGCCGCTCGCGGACCCGGGTCTCGATCTTGTGGAGATCCAGCGGCGGGGAGGGCTCGGATCCGAAGAGCGGCGTCCGGCACCGCGGGCATTGGTCCGCGATGGGGACTCCGCGCACCGCGACCGTCGCCCTCGCGCAGTGCGGGCAATAGACCCGCGAGATCACCGGCCGCCCTCCTGCGGCGACCTGCTCGCTGAGCCCTCGACGCCAGGATGCGCGTACCAGTCGCTCGTCTGCACCTGCGTCTGATCGGTGCTGGCAACTACAGCTGACATCGCTGACACCTCCCTTCTGCGAACACGACCGATTGTATTCGCGGACGGCGTTCCGCCATCCGTAGTGGGAGCGGATCCGCCGTTGGTGGGGAGGGCGGACCCCTCCAGCAGAGGTGGTGCAGCCGAGGTTAACGACGTGCGTCCGCGGAGGGGCGCCGGCGCAAACCCGCCCCGGCGCCGGCGCCCCTGTGGTGCGCGGACCCCCTAGCCCGCGGCGCCGGTCGGCGCGGCCGCGGGGAGGTCTTCCTTGCGGCGCGCGATCACGATGCGGCCGTCGGTCTCGGCGACGGCGACCTTGCGCAGCCGGCGGCGTGGGTCGAACGAGACGCAGCCGGTCTTGACGTCGTACTCGTAGCCGTGCCAGGGGCACTTGAGCGCGGGGCCCTCGACCTCGCGGTAGTCGCCGACCACCGCGCCGTCGACGCACGGCACCATCCGGCCGTCCGAGAGCCGCGCGCCCTGGTGCAGGCAGCGATCGACGTAGGCGTGCAGCTCGCCCTCGCCGTCGCGGATCACCACCACCGGCAGGTCGCCCAGTTGCGCGGGGACCATCTGCCCGGGTTCAAGCTCGGCAGCCGGGCCCACGTCCACGGTGGTCCCGGCGCCGCCCCCATTCCCAGCGGTCACGCGGCCACCCCCTCGACGCGCGCCGCCTCGGGCGCCGGGAGCCGCCGGTAGATCGCGCGCGCGTTCTCGGAGAAGATCTTGCGCGCCAGGTCCTGGTTGAGGCCCGCGGGCAGCGACTCCTCCGGCGAGTCGAAATCCCAGTGCGGGTAGTCGCTTGAGAAGCAGACGAGTTCGTCGGACTCCATCTGGCCGATCAGCGTCTCGAGCTGTGCGGCGGTGAACTCCTCGATCGGCTGGGTCGCGAAGCGGACCTGCTCGCGGATGATCCGGCTCGGCAGGCGCTTCACCCACGGGACCTCGTGGCGCAGCTCCTTGTACTGCTGGTCGGCGTGCCACATGAGGTGCGGCACGTAGGAGAAGCCGCCCTCGATCATGATCACGCGCAGGTCGGGGTAGCGGTCGAAGACGCCGTTGAAGATCAGACTCACCGTCTGCGACATGAAGACCTGCGGCACGAGCGTGTGCCACTCGGCGAAGTAGCGGTGCCGCCCGAGCGCGGTGGGGGAGTTCTCGCTGTGGTGGATCCCCACCACCAGGCCGTGGCGCTCGGCCGCCTCGAAGATCGGGTGGTAGCGCGGGGCGCCGAACGCCTCATACCCGCTGTAGAGCATCACCTGGACGATCCGCGGGTGCTCGGCGAGGCGCTCGATCTCGCGCGCCGCGGCCTCCGCGTCCCACGAGTTGACCTGCACCGAGCCGTACAGGCGCTCGTCGCGCTCGAGCCAGTGCTCGACGAGCCAGTCGTTGTAGGCGCTCATCAGCGCCGTCTTGAACTCGACCCAGCCCTCCTGCATCGCGGAGGCGTTGAGCCACCCGGTGAGGATCGCGTGCGTGACGTTGAACTCGTCGAGCAGCTGGCGCTGGAGCAGCCCGAGGTCCGAGCCGCCGGGCCGGCCGTCGCCGGGCTTCGCGTCGGCGCGGTCCAGCCCACCGGCGGTCGGCTGGCTGTAGGGCAGCGCCCGGTCGGGAACCCAGCCGTAGTGGGTGATGTAGCGCTGCCATTGGGGCTCGAGGTAGGGGAGGAGGTCCTCGAGCAGGGCGCGCTCGTGGACGTCCGTGTCGATCAACTCGCGGGCCGGAGGGGCCGCGCCGTTGCCCTGTGCGGTCGCTTCAGCTGGTGCGGTTGCCATCGCTCCTCGTTTCGTCGTGTTTCGTGAGCTGCTTTCCTAGCAAGCCTATCGATTTGGTAGGGTTCACGCCGCTCACGACCCGGGCGCCTCCGGAGCGGGGGGCAGCGGGGTCGGGACAGCAACCCGAATCGCCTCTTCCCAGGAACGAACAGATGACTTCTCCCAGCACCAGCAGAGCCCCAGCGGGGCACCTCCTCCTCCCGATCGCCTCCTGGGAGGCGCCGCGATGACGGCGCCTCCCAGCGAGGCGACCGTCGCCCCCGGCCACGGGCTGCGCGACATCGCGCCCGCCGGGCGGAGCGCGCCCGCGCGCGACGTCGCGGAGACCGAGTGGACGCGCGGCCGCGAGCTGCGCTGGCGCCTGCGCCGGTGGATCCTGAGCCCACAGGCGCCGCTGATGGTGCTCGGCTTCGCGCTCGTCCTCGGCTTCTGGTACCTGGCCGTCGACGTCTTCGAGCTGCCGCGCTTCCGAGCGCTGCCGGGGCCGACGGAGGTCATCCGCGAGTGGACGAGCCGTGACCCCGCCTACGGCACGTCGATCTTCACCTCCTCCTACTACACGGACATCTGGATGAGCCTGCGGCGGGTCGCGATCGCGTTCTGCTTCGCGCTCGCGCTCGGTGTCCCGCTCGGTCTCGCGATGGGGGCGTCGGCGCGCTTCCGCCACTACTCGTTCCCGGTCCTCGAGCTCCTGCGCCCGATCCCGATCCTCGCCTGGGTGCCGCTCGCGATCCTGATGTTCCAGACCGATGAGGCGCCGGTCGTCTTCCTGACCTTTCTCGCGGCTTTCTTCGCCACGACCCTGAACGCACTGCTCGGGGTCCAATCGATCGACGAGAACCTGGTGCGGGCGGCGCGCTGCCTAGGCGCGCCGCCCTGGCGGGTCTTCCGCACGGTCATCGTCCCGGGCGCGCTGCCGTACATCTTCACCGGCCTGCAGGTGGCCGTCGGCGTCTCCTGGTTCTCGCTGGTCGCCGGCGAGATGATCGCGGGTCAGCACGGGCTCGGCTACCTGATCAACAGCTCGTACACGACGACGCGCTACCCGACGATCGTGATCGCGATGATCACCCTCGGCATCGTCGGCTTCCTCTCGAGCGCGGCGGTCCGGGCGGTCGGCAACCGGCTGATGGCCTACCGGACCCGAGGGGGCGGCCGATGAGCGCGGTCGTCGCGCAGGCCCCGCCGGGCGTCAACGCGGGGGCGATCAGCATCCGCGAGGTCGGCAAGTCCTACGGCGAGGGCAAGGGCAGGGTCGTCGCGCTCGAGCGCTGCTCGTTCGAGATCGCGCCGGGTGAGTTCCGCGTGATCGTCGGGCCGTCCGGGTGCGGCAAGACGACGTTGCTGGGCGCGATCGCCGGCTTCCACCCGATCACCGAGGGCGAGATCCGCCTCGACGGCGAACTGCTCTGTGGCCCCGGCGTCCCGCAGGCGCGGCCGGGGGGTGACCGGGTGGTCGTCTTCCAGCACTCGACGTTGTTCCCCTGGATGACGGTCCTCGACAACGTCACCTACGGCCCGGTCGTGCAGGGGCGGATGACGCGCGACGAGGCGCGCGAGCGTGCCCGCGACCAGCTCGCCGCCGCGGGCCTCGTCGGCTACGAGGACCTGTACCCGGGCGAGCTCTCGAGCGGCGTCGCGCGCCGGGTCGAGATCGTGCGCGCGCTGGTCAACGAGCCGCGCGTTTTGCTTTTGGACGAGCCCTTCCGCGGCATGGACTCGATCACCAAGTCGGTCATGCAGCAGGGGCTGCTCGAGCTGTATGACCGCTCGCGGGTGACGGTCTTCTTCATCACCCACGACATCGAGGAGGCCGTCTTCCTCGGGTCGCGCGTCTCGGTGATGAGCACGCGCCCCGGCCGCGTCCAGGCCACCATCGACGTCGACATCCCGCGCCCGCGCGAGGTCGGCGTGCTCACGTCGCCGTGCTTTCGCGAGCTGGTCGGTCAGGTGTCGGAGCTCGTGCGCGACGAGGCTCGCCGCGCGTTCGAGGCGGGGGAGAGGGAGCTCGCATGAACGCGAAGGCGCGCCGCACGATCGTGCGCCGCGGGATCCTCGGGGTCCTCGCGTGGCTCGCGTTCTGGGAGGTCGGCTCCCAGCTCGGCGAGTGGATTGGGGTCGCGGTCCCGTTCCTCGACAAGGTCCCGCCGCCGCACGCGGTCGTGGGCGACCTCGCGGAGTTGATCGGCGAGGCCGGCTACTGGAACAGCTGGGCGCTCAGCCTGCAGCGCGTGCTGTGGGGGTTTGCGTTCGCGATCGCGATCGGCGTCCCGCTCGCGCTGCTGATCGTCACCATCCGCACCTTCCGGGGGCTCTTCTTCCCGATCTTCGAGACGCTGCGGCCGATCCCGCCGCTCGCCTGGGTGCCGCTGGCGATCATCTTCTGGCCGACGCAGGAGCTCTCGATCACCTTCGTCACCTTCCTCGGCGCCTTCTTCCCGATCGTCCTCAACATCGTCGACGGCGCCGCCCAGATCGACCGCCGCCTGGTGCTGATCTCGCGCACGCTGGGCCTCGGCCGGGTGGGTACGTTCGCGAGGGTGCTCCTGCCGTCGACGCTGCCCGCGATGGTCACGGGGGCCGCGGTCGGCATGGGGATCACCTGGGAGGTGGTCGTGGCCGCGGAGCTGATCTCCGGCGGCGGCAACACGAGCGGCGACGGCGGCCTCGGCTTTCTCGTCTGGAACTCCTACCAGGGCGGCGATCTCCCGCGGATCGTCGTGGGGATGATCAGCCTCGGGGTCGCGGGGTACTTGTCGAGCACGATGGTGCGGGCGCTGGGTGCCCGCCTGATGCCCTGGAGGCGGGCGGCGTGACCGCGCGCGGCGAGACCCGCGTGGAGCGCGTGTCGGTCCGGCTCGGCGAAGGGCCATCCGAGAAGCTCGTGGTCCGCGACTGCTCGTTCGTGCTGCCGGCGGGCGCCGTGACCGCGATGATCGGGCCCTCGGGCTGCGGCAAGAGCACGATCGGCGCGGTGCTCGCCGGGTTCGAGCGCGCGAGTTCGGGGCGCGTGCGGCTCGACGGCCGGGAGGTCTCGGGGCCCTCGCCCGAGCGCCAGATCCTCTTCCAGGAGACGGCGCTGATGCCGTGGCTGACGACGCTCGAGAACGTCGTCTTCGCACCGGGTGCGCGCCGCCGAGACAAAAGGAGGCGCGAGCGCGCACAAAAGCTGCTCGAACGGGTCGGGCTCAGGGCCTTCGCGGACCGCTACCCGAGCCAGCTCTCGGGCGGGATGCAGCGGCGCGCGGAGCTCGCCCGGGCGCTGCTCAACGACCCGGCCCTCCTGATCTTGGACGAGCCGTTCCGCGGGCTCGACGCGATGACGCGCGAGCTCATGCAGGAGTACACGGCCGAGCTCCTCGGCGAGCGCCGGCAGACGACGCTGCTCGTGACCACCGACATCGACGAGGCGCTCCTGCTCGCCGATCGCGTGCTCGTCATGTCCAACCGCCCGACGCGCGTGCGCGAGCAGCTCGAGGTCGATCTACCGCGCCCGCGCACGCACGAGGCGGTGCTCACCGACGAGCGCTGCCAGGAGCTCAAGCGGCACGTGATCGAGCTGCTCACCGACGAGGTGATGCGGTCGTTCGCCGCCCAGGCGGCGGCGCCGGCCGACGACGTCTCGCGCGGCAACGGGGCCGCGCCCCTAACCACGACAACAAGGAGTCAGTAGTAAATGAGTGCAAAGCGCAGACGAACTTCCGCCGCGGCGGTGCTCGGCGCCGGCCTCGCGGCGCTCGCCTTCATGGTCGGCTGCGGGCCCTTCGAGGACGACACGGCCTCGGCTGACCTGGGGTCCGACGGCGAGCCGGTGACGCTCACCGTTGGCTACCAGCCCTACTACACGGAGGCCTGGTCCGGGCTCGTCATGCGTGACCAGGAGTTCTGGCGCGAGCACCTCCCCGAGGGGTCCGAGGTCAACTTCCAGGTCGGCCTGCAGGGCTCGATCATCACCAGCCAGATGCTCGCCGGCAAGCAGCAGATCGGCTACGTCGGCGACATGCCCGCGATCGTCGCGGCCAGCAAGCGCGAGACCCGCGACCTGCGGATCGTCGCCGTGCTCGGCATGTCCTCCGGCGAGCAGTGCGGCGTCTTCCTCGTGCGCAACGACGCTCCCGAGTTCGACTCGCAGGAGGAGGCGCTCGAGTGGCTCGACGGCAAGACCGTCGCCACGCCGCACGGAAGCTGCGCAGACCGGATCGCGCAGGGGACGTTCGAGAAGCTCGGCATCGAGCCGGCCAAGTACCTGAACCAGAGCATCGACGTCATCACGTCGAACTTCGAGAGCGGCCGCATCGACGCCGCGGTCATCTGGGAGCCGACGGCGGCGCGCCTCGTGAACGAGGGACTCGCGCGCCGGGTCGCCAGCGGCGTGCTCCCGGGCGAGCCGGACGCCGCGTTCCTGCTCATGTCGAAGGAGCTCATCGACGAGCGCCCGGATATCGCGCGGGCGTGGCTCGAGGCGGAGCTTGAGGCGCAGGCCTACCTGGCCGACCCCGCGAACGCCGACGCGATCGTCTCGGCCGCCTTCGAGCAGACCGAGGGGTTCACCGAGGCGGACCTCTTCGACGCCCTTTTCGGGAGGTGGCCGGCGGCCCTCGGCGGCGACCGGGACGGCATCCGGCTCCAGCTGCCGTTCGCGATCACGCCTGAGGCCGAGGAGCTGATCGCGAACTCGGCGACCTTCCTCCATCAGATCGACGCGATCTCGTCGGCGGAGCTGCCCGAGGGGGCGGTGTACGGGTCGATCGCCCAGGAGGTGCGCGATGCCTCCGGCGGCGGCGACCAGCCCGCCATCGAGGCGCAGCCCCGCCGCGGCGGGTGAACGGGGGCGGTGACTGTCCGCGGGCGGCTGAGGCCGCCCGCGGACAGACAGGCGCGCAGGACGCGAGCCCGGCTCCGCTGGGCGCGCGTCCGGCGCGGGCAGGGGACCCGGTCGATCGGCGGACGCCGACCGTCGCGATCATCGGCGGCGGCGCGAGCGGCGCGCTGGTCGCCGCGAACCTCCTACGACGCCGCCACGCGGCCGGGATGCGCATCGTGGTCATCGAGCGCCGCCACGAGCTCGCCCGCGGCGTGGCCTACTCCACCACGCACCCGGAGCATCGCCTGAATGTCCCCGCGGCGGAGATGGGCGTCTGGCCCGACGACCAGCGCCATTTCGTGCGCTGGGCCGCCGCGCGCGGGATCGCCCTGGCGGGGCGCGAGTTTGCGCCGCGCGGCCTGTTCGGCGAGTACCTCGCCGATGTGCTGGCCGAGGCCCGGCGCAGCGCCGAGCGGCGATGTTCGCTCGAGGTCGTGCGGGACGCCGCGGTCGGGATCAGCGTGGCGGGGCGCAGCGAGGCGGGCGCGCGCCCGGTCGTAATCGAGCTCGCGTCGGGTGGCGAGGTCGCCGCCGACCGGGCCGTGCTCGCCATCGGGAACCTCGCCCCTGCCGCGCCCCCGGGCGCCGATGACCAGGTCCTGGCGAGCGACCGCTACGAGCCGGACCCCTGGGACGAGGGGGTCGGGAAGCGCGCCGCCGGCGACCGCTCGATCCTGCTGATCGGCACCGGGCTCACGATGGTCGACGTCGCGCTCGCACTCGGGGAGAGGTGTCCGGACGCGCGGATGGTGGCCGTCTCGCGCAGCGGGCTGCTCCCGCGCCGCCACAGCACCCAGCCGCTGCGGCCGGCACGAACGTTCAGGCCGATCCCGCTGCGCCCGAAGCTCTACGACATCGTCCGGCGCGTGGAGGCCGAGGCGGAGGCCGAGGTGCGCAAGGGTGGTGACTGGCGCGCCGTCATCGACTCGCTGCGGCCGGTCACGAACGAGCTGTGGACGCGCCTCTCCGAGGCCGACCGGCGCCGCTTCGTCGAGCGGTACGCGCGGCGGTGGGACGTCCACCGCCACCGGATGGCACCCGAGGTCGCGGCTCTGCTCGACCGGCTGCGTGGCGACGGCCGGCTCGAGATCGAGGCGGCAGGGTGCGTCGCGTTGCGCGTGCGCGACGACGGGATCGAGGTCGAGCTCCTGCCGGCGGACGCGGCGGAGCCCGAGACGCGGCGCTTCGACCGCGTCGTCAACTGCACGGGGCCGACGCTCGATTTGCGCGCGGCCGGCGAGCCGCTGCTGGACGATTTGTTCGCGCGCGGCCTGGCGCGCCCGGGGCCGATCGGGCTCGGCTTGGACCACGACCCGCTGGGCGCCCTGGTGGGCGCCGACGGGCGTGTCTCCTCGCACCTGTTCGCGATCGGCCCGTTGCGCAAGGGGCGCCTGTGGGAGACCACGGCGATCCCGGAGATCCGCCAGCAGGCCGCCGAGCTCGCGGCGATGCTCGCCGGGGAGCTCGGCCGCTCCACCACGACGCCCCCGCGCGCGCTCGCGAGCTGACCTACGGGCGCCCGGCGCCCAGCCTCTCACGAAGGGTCACCGCGCAGCTCCTCGCCGGGGCTGCGCGTGGCCGCGCGGTGAGATAGAAACCGCGCAGGATGCGCGTTTCTGCGAAGGCGGACTACGCCCTTCGGGGGGTGCTGGAGATCGCGGCTGCGGAGCAGCCGCCGATCAAGCGTGACGAGATCGCGGCCGCGCAGCGGATCCCCGTGAAGTTTTTGGAGGCGATCCTCGGCGAGCTTCGCAACGCGGGGATCGTGGCCAGCCACCGCGGATCGGAGGGCGGCTACTCGCTCGCGCGCCCAGCGGAGGAGATCACGATCGCCGACGTGATCCGCGCGATCGAGGGGCCGCTCGCGAGCGTGCGCGACGTCCGTCCCGAGGCGCTCGATTACGAGGGCGTGGCCGCGCCCCTGCGGGAGGTCTTCGTGGCGCTGCGCATGAACATGCGCGCGGTACTGGAGTCGGTGACGCTGGCCGACGTCGTCGCGGGTCGGCTCTCCCCGGAGATCGAGCAGCTGATCAAACGCCCGGAGGCCTGGGAGTCGCACTGACGGTCGGCCCCCAGGCCCGTGATCGACTTTTCTAGGCCTCCTGACTAGAAACCTCGATCACGATCCCCACCAACCGCCGGCGCTCGACTTTTCTGGTCTCCTGGACTAGGAAACTCGATCACCGGCCGGGATCGCGCGCCGTGGTCGACAAAGGGGGAGGGAGGTTGCTGGGGGTTCGGGTCGCTGGCGGCTCTCGTGCGCGTTGCGGCGTACGGCGCGTGCGTTTGGTGCGGGCCTTTGGGCCGCCTGCGGCTCCCGGGCGCGCGACATCGGCGTTTCGTGGGATCAACCGTCGATAGTCGAAGTCGCGCCCGCGCCCGGCGCGAGGGCGACTTTGTGTTGGATCAACCGTCGAAACGTTGCAGTCGGGGGCGGGGGCGATCGTTAGGTCACCGGCGCCAGGCGCCACGGCGCCGCGCACCACGCCACGCCGGAGAGCGGCCACCAAGCGCCAGCCCCACGGCGCCCCGCACCACGCACGCCGGATAGAGACGGTGGGCCGGGGGAGGGCTAGCGCTTGCGCTGCTGGGCGCGCAGGGCGTGCGAGACCGCGGTGAGCTGGCGCCCGAACCCCTCGACGCGCGTGCCGAACCTCGCGATCGCGTCAGGGTCGAGCTTGCCGTCGCGCAGCGGCAGCGGCAGCTCCTTGGGCAGCCGGGCGCTCAGCTTCGAGTGGTTCCCGCGGCGCCGCAGCGCGAGCCCGCCGGCAACGCCGGCGACAGCGCCGCCCGCGATCGCGAGTGGCGTCCGGGCGCGCTTCGCGGCTGCGGCGACGGCCTTACCGGCCGCCTTCGTGCCCTCCGCCGCGGCCTGACGCGCCGCGGCGAGCGCCGCGGCGCCCCCGAGCTCCTCGGGCGCCGGTGCCTTCGGCGTCGCGGGCTTGCGCGGCTTCGCGGACGTCGCGCGCTTGCCGTTCGAGCTCTTCGACGCCGCTTTCGCGCCGCGCGACTTGGCCGACGCCGACTTCGCGCCGCTGCGCGACTTGGCCTGCGTGCGCTTCGCGCCGCCCGTCTTCCTTGACGATGACTTGCTGGTCTTGGCTTGGGCCATCCCGGCCCTCCTTCGGTTCGCGGTGCGCTCCGGCTACCCGCGCGAAATTCCGGGTAAACGACCTGCAACCGGGGTGAAAACGCCCCCGCAGCCATGGCGTCTCCACACGCTCACCGATGGCGCGCCGCGCGGCGCAACGCCGAGCTCGCCGAGCACTCCGCCGAGCTGCGGCGAAGGGTGCGGCGCCAGAGCGCGGACCGGGACCGGCGCGCGAAGCGACGCCTGCGCCGCGCCCGCTCACGGGTCGCGCGGCAGGTGCGGCGCGCCAAGCGCCGCGGGCGCGCTGCGCATCGCGCCGCGCGCGAGCGAGCCCACGCTGCCCGGGCTAGCGCCCGGGTATCCCGAAGAGGATCCGCTCGACGCGGTCCATGAGCTGGTGGCTCGGGTAGCGCACGCCCTGCACGGTCGCGATCAGGTACGTCACGAGCCGCTCCGCCTGCTCGCGCGTGTACGCGAGGTTCTCGGCGCGGTCGAGCAGCTCCTTGCTCGGGTAGCGCGTCTCGGTGATCCGGTCGAGCAGGACGTCGAAGTACTGCGCCCGCAACTCCTCGCCGTTCATACGCGTCCTCCTTCCGTGGCTTTCCTCACAGCAGCTTCCCCAGGGGCCCCAGGTCCAGATTCAGGTCCTCGTCCTCCAGGCCGAATGCCTCCTTGAGCTCGTCCATGCGCTCGGCGAGCAGCAGGAATGTCTCGCCCAGCCGCTCCACCTCGGCCGCCGAGAGTGAGCCGCCCTCGACGCGCCGCAGAGCCTGGCGCTCAAGCAGCTGGCGGATGACCTCGACGAGGGTGAGCACGAGCTGCGCGAGGCCCTTCTCGAGGCTTTCGCGGTCGGCGTTCAAGCGGCCGCGCAGCGCGGAGTCCAGGCGCGCGAGCTCGCGCCCGAAGAGGTCGAGGTCGCCGTGGCCCGCGAGCAGGCGGTCGCGCTCGGCGGCAGGGCTCACGCGGCACTCCCCACGAAGCTGTAGGGCGGCCACGGCCCCGTGCAGGTCAGCTGCAGCTCCGGCTGCGACTCCGCGAGCTCCTCCACGCGGGCCCTGAAGGGTTCCACCGCGCCGCGCTCGACCAAATAGGCGAGCCGGAACTGGCCGCGCCGGTCGGAGAGCGTCGGCCCCAGGCGCGCGTGCTCGCGCGCGAGCTCGGCGAGCGGCTCGTGCACCGCGCGGACCAGATCCTCGGCTCGCCGCGCCCGCTCGAGGCGCCCGAGCATGTACGCGGTGCCCGCTCCGCCGGTCCCGGGCGCGACCGGCGCCGGTTCCTCGGCGACGGCGAGGCCCACGCGCACGCTCAGTTCGGCCGCGCCCCGCACCCGGCGCAGGACGGTCCCGAACTCATCCGCGCGCTCGCGCAGCAGCGCCCGCACCTCGTCCTCGCCCGCGAGCGCGCTGTCCAGGCGCAGCGGCAGCACCCCCGCGCCGCCTGCCCCGGCGCCCTCGACGACGGCCTCGTGCTCCCACAGCCGATCGACCCCGGTCGCCGGCTCGAGCCGTTCGTGCGCGCTGACGAGCGCCTGGAGATCCCCCTCGCGCACGGCGGTCACCCGGGCGCCGCCGATGCCCGGCGCCTCGGTGGAGGCGCCTGGATCGGTGATCGCGTACACGTAGAGCACGGCTACCTCGGCGTCGCCGCGAGCGCCGGGCCCTTGGCGGAGAGCCCAGCGCCGAGCTCGCGCTCCATGTTCTCGACCGAGGAGACCAGCGCCCGCAGGCCCACGTAGAGCAGGTCGACGTCCGCGACGGCGATCGTGATGTCGCCGTGGATGACCACGCCGCCGTCGAGGAGGCGATCTACGAGGTCGACGAGAGAAACCTCGCGCGCGAGCCGCGCGCGCCTGACGCTCGCGTCGTGCCGCCGGCGGTCGGCGGCCCGGCGAGCGTCGTAAGCGGCGCGCGTGCGCTCGCGGCGAGCGGCGGCCGCCCTTCGGCTGCGGTCGATCGCGTCCCGCTCCGCGGTCACGCCGACGTCTCCAGGGTGCTGCGCACGAAGTTGTACGGGGGCCAGGGGCCGGTCAGCTCGACCACCACCCCGCGCGGCGCGAACGCTCCTGTGAGCCGCTCGCACTGCTGGCGGAACGCCGGGAGCTCCGCGTCGGCGACGAGGTAGGCGCCGTTCAACAGCATGTCGCCCTCATGGCCGCTCACCTCGGGGTTCTGGAGGGGGTTGAGCAGCGCCTCCTCAGCGCGGGCGGCGAGCTCGTCGTGGACGTCTGCCGCCAAGCGCGCCGCGAGCTCGTCGAGATCCTCGCGGGCGCGAGCCTGTCTGCCGCGCTCCCGCAGGTACGCGACCCCGGTCGGCACGTCCTCCAGGCGCTCGTGCTCGGCCCCGTTCAGCGCGCGCTCAAGCGCGCCGGGCTCGGCGATCATCTTTACGCCCCATTCCGTCTTGCCGCGCAGGCGGGCGAGCGCCTCGCGGAAGACCGGCTCCTCGCGCGCCAGCATCGCGCGCACGTGCTGCGCGTCGCGGTACATCGTGCACAACCGCAGGGGCACGACGGTCGCCGCCCGCAGCGCCCGCTCGAGCACTTCCTCGTGGGCGCGCGCCACGCGCTCGAGCCATTCGACGTCGTTCAGGTTCTCGCGCAGCCGGCCCTCGTCGAATTCGGCGAGCGGGACCGTGCTGGCGATCGCCGCCAGCTCGCCCTCGCGCAGCGTGAACGGCGGCGCGCTCGCGACCCCGAGCCCCTCGCGGACAGCGCCGTCGAGCTCCTCGGCTTCGCTGGACCCGACGCCGTACACGTAGAGCGCGGTATCGGACGCGTCGGCCGGCGGGGGTGAGGGCGCGGGGGAGGGGGAGCGGCGCCGGCCGTCGCGCGCCCGTTGGCCCGACCCCAGCCGCGCGCCGGCGCCGTCGAGCAGGGCCCTCGTCATCTCGGTGACGAGGATCAAGCGCGCCCGCTCTAGAGCCTCGTCGCGCGCAGACGCGAGGAGCTCGTCGGCGCGCTCCATACCGAACGCGGAGAGCGCCGTGCGCAGGCGCTCGAGCTCCTCGCGCTCCGTGCTCATCGCCCCTTCTCGTTCCGCTCGTCGCGCTCGCGAACCTCGCGATGGTGCGACTCGGTGACTTCCCGCTCGCCACCGGCTCGGACCTCCTCCTCGCGATGTTCCTCGAAGACGATCTCCTCGCCGGGGGCGGGCTCGGGCAGTCCAGCGATCCGCTCGAGCCGCTCGAGGCGCTCGCGCAGGTCCTCGTTCTCCCGCTCGAGCCGCCGCGCGTCGCGCGACAGGGAGGGGTCCGACTCCCACCAGTTGATCCCCATCTCCTGCGCCCGCTCGACCGAGGCGACCAGCAGCCGGAGCTTGATCGTGAGCAGCTCGATGTCGAGCAGGTTGATCTGGATGTCGCCCGCGATCACGATGCCCTTGTCGAGCACCCGCTCGAGGATGTCGGCGAGGTTCGCTGGGCCGCCCGCGGACTGGACGGCCGCCGGCGGCCGCTGGCGGCGGTCGTAGAGCTCGTACTCGGAGCGCTGCTCGGCCACTAGACCTCACCCGCCTCAGAGCGATAGAAGCGGTGCGTGCGCTGCGTGCCGATGAGCTCGCCGTCGGCGTCGAGCGTCACCTCGTAGACGCCCAGCACGTCGGTCGTGTTCGGGATCCGCTCGAGTTCAACCACCTCCACCGTGACGGTCCATTCCTTGCCGTCGCGCTCGATGCCGGTGACGGCTTCGACCGGGCGGCCGATCAGGCCCTGCAGCTCGCGCGCCGCGTGACGCGCGATCTCGGCGGCGCCGCGGTTGCTCTTGGAGCCCCCGCCGCGCCGCGACGAGGAGCCGCTGCGCGACTTGGAGCTCGGTTTGCGCTCAGCCACGTTCGCTCACCCCTTCCGGGTCGGGTTCAACGGGCGGATAGGCGGCCAGCTCCGCCTCCTCCACCGCGCGGGCGCGGGCCACCGCGAGGCGCTCGAACAGATCGCGCTCGAGCCGCTCGCGCTCGGCGTCGCCCACGAGCCCAGCCTCGTGGTCGAGCTCGAGCTGGAGCAGTTCCCGCTTGATGCTCTCCTCGTCGTAGAGGCGGCGGTCGGCCTCGTCGCGGAGCTGCTCGGCCACCCAGACGGTGCCGCGCAGCGGCGCGAGCGGGAGCAGCGCGAGCTCCTTGAAGAGACCCATCTCAGCGCTCCACCGAAAGTTCGACGAAGCTGTGCGGGGGGAGGGGGCCGGTGAGCCGGAAGCCGATGCGCGGGTGGCTCTCGGCGGCGAGCAGCTCGAGCTCCTCGTCGAAGCGCCCCAAGCGCTCGCGGTCCAGCAGGAAGGCGGCGTTCAGCGCCATGCGCTCGTGGATCGGCGGGCGCAGGTCGACGGCGATCGCGAACCGCTCCAGGCGTTCGGCGATCGCGCGCTCGTCTACGAGCCGCCGCTCGTCGAGCCCGGCGGCGATCAGCTCGCCGAGGCGGATCCGCTGCGGGTAGGTGGCGTCGGCCGGCGCGGCCGCGATCGCCGCGCGCAGTGCGCGCGCCTCCCGGTTCTCCGTGACGATCTCGCGCAGGATCGCGTCCTCGTCGTACAGCGCCTTCAGGCCCATCTCGAACTTGCCCGCGAGCTCGTCGAGCTGGGCCTCGAGCTGGGCGCTGTGGGGCCCCAGCAACTCGTCGCGCACCGCCGCGTCGCTCGGCATCACGATGCCGAAGCGCATCGGCAGGACGGCCGCGAACTCGGCGAGCGCCGCCTCGAGCACCTGGGCGTGGGCGCGCAGTTCCTCGCGGCCCGCCGGGAGTTCGCCGTCGGCGTCGGGCACGGGGCTCGCGAGCGCGCCCACCCGGCCGGCCCGGATCACGCGCACCCCCTCGCCGCCGATCCCGGGCGCCCGCGCCCGGCCGCGCCCGTCAGCCGGCACGACGCCGTAGACGTATTGGGGAACGCCGTCGCTTGCCACCGCGCCTCCCGGGCTCAGGAGCTCGACCTGCTCCGTCGCGTGCTCGAGCTGCGCTTGCGCGAGCCCTGGGCCTCCTTGTCGCCCTCTACCTCCTCGTCGTCACCGAAGAGCGCCTCGCGCGCGCCGGTGATCGCGCCCTTGGTCTTGCTGGAGGCGCCGCTCTCGGTGAGGCCGTCCATCATCTCGGGCAGGCCCTGGGTCTCGGTCGCCATCAGGTCGAGGCGGTTGACCGCCTCCGCGAAACGCAGGTAGGTGTCGACGCTCGCGATCACGATGCGCGCGTCCACGGTGAGGATCTCGATTCCGATCAGCGAGACGCGCACGAACACGTCGATCACGAGCCCCTTGTCGAGGATCAGCTCGAGGACGTCATAGAGCCCGCTCGAGGAGGAGCGCGCTACGTAGCCGCTCCCGCCGCGGTAGGGACGGGTCCCGCTTCCGTACTGCATAGCCGTGGCCATCTGGATTCCTTTCCTGGCTTGCCGGGTCAGCGCGCGTCAGCGCGTGTTCGCGTACGCGTCTCGGTGCTCGTAGTTCTCGACCTCGTCGCTGTAGGCGTGCTCGAAGCCGGCGCGCAGGGGGTCGGCGCCCCCGTCGCGCTCGTCGGCGTCGGGCTCCTCGTCGGTGCCGTCGGCCTCAGCGCCTGGCTCCTCGTCGGCGGGCGGCGCGCCGTCTTCCTCGGCCGCCGGGCCGTCGGGCTCGCGCTCGTCCTCCGCCGCGCCCTCGTCGGGCGACTCCGCCGCTTGGCCCTGATCAGCCCGCTCCTCGCCTAGGGCCCGCAGGCGTTCGACCGCGCGGCTCGCGAGGTCAGCGCCGGTGGCACGCACGACTCGCGCCGCGGCTTCGGCGCCGGGTCGCGCGGCCGCCGCCGCGTAGCGCAGCGCGAGGCGCCACTGAGCGAGCGCCCGCTTCGCCTCGGCGGCGGGCTGGGCGTCGACCGGCTTGCGCTGCGCCACGGGGCGAAGCCCTTTCGGCTTAGGCCTTCTTGGCGGCGTCGTTCGCCGTCTCGCTCACCTGCCGGACGCCGCGCGCGACGCTGCTCAGCCGAAGCGCGATGCGGTCGGCCGCGTCCGCGGCTCCGGTGACCTTGGTGGCGGCGCGCTGCGTCTGCTTGCGCATACCGCCGCGCTTCGGCAGCGAGATCCCCTTCGTCCACGAGGAGATGCCGTGGCCCTTGCGGCGCGGAAGCTCGACGCCGAGCACCTTCGGCTTGCTGCGGGCCTTGCGGGTCGCGATCGCGGTGGCCGCGAGCCCGACCGCGGCAGCGCCGCCCGCGAGCAGGCCGGTCTTGGCCTTGGAGCTCGCGTTGCCGACCGTCTCCGCCGCGCTCTTCGCGCCGCTCGTCACGGTGTCGGCAACGGACTCGAGCCTGCTCTGCCCGTTCGCGTCCGGGGACGACCGCGTCGCCGAGCTCTGGCGAGCGCTCCCGTTCCTCGACTTGGCCGTCGTGCTCTTCGAGCGCGTGCGGCTCGAGGAGCTGCGTCCGCCTGAAGACTTCTTCTGCGTTTGGGCCATCCCGGCCCTCCTCTCTCGTCTCGGGTTCCTTCCCGTGCCCTCGCTCTACCCCCGCGGGTGCGGCGAAAACCTCCTGCTTGGGCGGGCCTATTCCTCGCTGGATTCGTGGCGCAGCGCTTTGTAGACGACCGCGGCGGCGGCGAGGCCGACCGAAGCGGCGACCGCGGCGGCGCGCGGCGCTCCGGGCCGCTCGCCCGCCACGCGGTCCAAGACTGCGTGCATCGCCAACTTCTTCATGCGCGTCTCCTCCGTGGGACTGGTGCGGCGCGTCCCCCGGGCCCACCGGTGTGACCGCACCGTTCTTCCTTGACCCCCCGCGCCTACCCCGCTCCGGACAGCTAAACCGCTGCGGGGCTCAGGGTTCGACCAGGCCGCGGCGAATCGCGTAGCGCGTGAGCTCGACCCGGTTGCGCATGCCGAGTTTCTCGAGGATGTTGGCCCGGTGTCGCTCGACGGTCTTGCGGCTGATCACTAGGGTCTCGGCGATCTCCTCACTGGTCAAGCCCTCGGCGATCAGCTTCGTGACCTCGAGCTCGCGCGGCGTCAGCGGGTCGCTGGGCGTCTCCTCACCGCGGGCCGCGCGCTCGAGGTAGTCGCGGACCAGGGCGGAGGCCGCGGCGGGGTAGATGAACGGCTCGCCGCGCATGGCCGCACGCACGGCGTCGATGAGGTCGCGGTTCGCGGCGGACTTGAGGACGTACCCGGAGGCGCCCGCCTTGAGCGCCTCGAAGAAGTACTGCTCGTTCTCGTGCATCGAGAGGATCAGGGTGCGCAGCTCCGGGCGGTGGCGATGGAGTTCCCGCGCCACCTGCAGGCCGGTGAGCCTCGGCATCGACACGTCGAGCACGGCCAGGTCGATGTCCTCCTCGATGCCGATGCGCAGCGCCTCCGCGCCGTCGCCCGCTTCGGCCACGACCTCGAGGTCGGGCTCGGCGTCGAGCACGACCTTCAAGCCGCCGCGGACCATCTGGTGGTCGTCGGCGAGCAGGATCTTGGTCTTGAGCGGGACGGTCATCGAGGCACCTCGAGCGTGACCGTAGTGCCCGTGCCCGGCTCGGATTCGATGCGCAGCGCGCCGCCGGCGAGCATGGCCCGCTCGCGCATGCCCTCGAGCCCCGTGGTGTCGAGCTCGGCATGCGGGTTGAAGCCGACGCCGTCGTCGCTCACGACGAGCCGCACGCCGCCATCGTGGGGACGCAGCGAGACCATGCACCGCCGCGCCCGGGAGTGGCGGAGGACGTTCGTGAGGGCCTCCTGCGCGACGCGGTAGAGGACGAGCTCGGTCTCCGGGGAGAGGGAGGGCAGGTCGGGGGCGAAGTCGTGCGTGAAGCGCACCTCGCTCTGCTGGTCGAGGCGTCGCGTCAGGGCGATCAGGGCGTTGACGAGCCCGAGATCCTCCAGCGCCTCGGGGCGTAGCTCGCGAACGATCCGGCGGATCTCGTCGAGCGTGTCCTGGAGCTGGAACGCGAGCGCGCCGAGGCGCTCGCGCTGTTCAGGCGGCCCCTCGGCGGCCGCGCGCTCGAGCTGCAGGGCGACCGCGGTGAGCGTTTGCCCGGCCTCGTCGTGAAGCGACCGCGCGATCCGGGCGCGCTCGGTCTCCTGCGCGAGCAGCGCCGCCCGGGCGCCGGCGCGGCGCTCCTCGGCGAGCCGGGCGACCATCTCGTCGAACGCCTGCCCGAAGGCGAGTAGCTCGGAGTAGGGAGGCATCTCCGCGCTCAGGTTCTGGTTGGGGGCGCGGAGGTCGATCTCCTTCATCCGCTCAGCCATTCGGGTGAGCGGCGTCAGCGCGTGGCGCAACAGCAGCAGGTTGAGGACGAAGAGCGTGATGATCCCGACCGCGAGGATCGCCGCCTCCGCCAGGCGGATCGGCGCGCTCACCTCGACCGGCGTGACGGTGAGCAGGATGAAAGCGAGCACCATCACGACCGCGGTCGCGAGGACCGCGCGCTGGAACAGCGAGCCTTCTACGGAACGGCGCTTGACCTGGATCACCCGGATTATGTCGGCGCGGGGCGGTCGACAATTGGGTGTCAACACCCATTCGCCCCTGGGCGCGGTGTTCGTACGTTGCCAGGGTGCTCTATTCGAGGCCGGACATCTGGAGCGCCGCGCTCGCTGCGAGTACGCGCGCCAGCCGTGGTCTGCGGCGACGCCGACCTCGACCGACCGTGACCCCCGCTCAGGGAGGGCTGGCTGAGCGGGGATGCTGACGGCGCGCGAGCCCACGCAGCTCGCCCCCGCCGTCGCCGAGGTCCTCGACACCGTCGAGCGCCGGAACCCGGGCGAGCTTGAGTTCCACCGAGCGGTCCGCGAGATGCTCGAGACCGTGGCGCCGGTTGCCGAGCGGCGGCCGGAGTACGTCGAGGCGAAGCTGCTCGAGCGGGTCTGTGAGCCCGAGCGCCAGATCGTCTTCCGCGTGCCCTGGCAGGACGACCGCGGCGAGGTCCACATCAACCGCGGCTACCGGGTCGAGTTCAACAGCGCCCTGGGTCCGTACAAGGGCGGGTTGCGGTTCGCGCCGAACGTCAACGCCAGCATCGTCAAGTTCCTGGGCTTCGAGCAGGTCTTCAAGAACGCCCTGACCGGCATGCCGATCGGCGGCGGCAAGGGCGGCGCCGACTTCGACCCCAAGGGCCGCTCCGACGCCGAGATCATGCGCTTCTGCCAGTCGTTCATGACCGAGCTCCACCGCCACCTCGGGGAGCACACCGACGTGCCCGCCGGCGACGCGGGCGTGGGCGAGCGCGAGCTCGGGTTCCTCTTCGGCCAGTACAAGCGGATCACGAACCGCTACGAGTCCGGGGTGCTGACCGGGAAGGGCATCGCCTGGGGCGGCTCTCAGGTCCGGCCCGAGGCGACCGGCTACGGAACGGCCTACTTCGTGGACGAGATGCTGCGCACGCGCGGCACGTCGTTCGACGGCCGCACCGTGGTGGTCTCCGGTGCCGGCAACGTCGCCGTGCACGCGATCGAGAAGGTCACGCAGCTGGGCGGCCGGGTGATCGCCTGCTCCGACTCGAGCGGCTTCGTCCACGACCCCAACGGCATCGACGTCGAGCTGCTCAAGGAGGTGAAGCTCGTCGAGCGCGGGCGGGTCTCGACCTACGCGGAGCGCCGCGGCGGGCGCGCGACCTTCGTTCCCGAAGGCTGCGTGTGGGACGTGGACTGCGAGGTTGCGCTGCCCTGCGCCACCCAGAACGAGCTCGGCGAGGATCACGCGCGGCGGCTCATCGAGCGCGGCCTGATCGCCGTCGGCGAGGGCGCGAACATGCCGTGCACCAGCGAGGCCGTGAAGCTCTTCCGCCAGGCCGGCGTGGCGTTCGGACCCGGCAAGGCGGCGAACGCGGGCGGCGTTGCGACCAGCGCGCTCGAGATGCAGCAGAACGCTTCGCGCGATTCGTGGACCTTCGAGTACACCGAACGCCGGCTGCTTGAGATCATGCGCTCGATCCACGCCACCTGCTACGAGACCGCCGAGGAGTACGGGATGCCCGGCGATTACCTCGCGGGCGCCAACATCGCCGGTTTCGTGCGGGTCGCCGACGCGATGCTCGCGCTCGGCCTGATCTAGGGCGGCGGCGCCCGTTCGGCGCGCAAATACACCTTTAGGCCCATGGCCTAAAGGTGCGCGGGGGCCATGGTGTTTGTGATGTCCGATCCCTCGAAACCCGCGCGCTATGTGCTGCCGGCGGCGCTCACGGCCGTCGGTGCGGCGCTGCTCGCGCTCGGCGCGCCCCCCGGGGTCGGCATGGGGATCGTGCTGATCGCCCTCGCGGCGCTCGCGTACGTCGCGCTGGAACCGTTGGATGCGCAGGACGGGAGGCAGGAGGCGGGCGGAAGATGGGTGTTGAGACCCATTCACGCGCGGCCCGTTCGCGACGAAGATCGTGATAATGGCCACCACTCCCGACACTCGGCCGCTCGACCGCGGAGGCGCCGTGCCGGCGGGGGCGATCCTGCTTACCCGCGACGGGGAGCGCGCGATGCGCGCCGAGCTCGAGCGCCTGCGCCACGAGCTTGACACGGAGGTCGCCGCCCGTCTCCGGGAGGCGCGGGAGTACGGAGCCGGGTCGGAGAACGACGACCTCCATCAGATCCGCGAGGAGGAGGCGATCCTCACGGCCCGGATCGCCCGTCTCGAGGAGATCCTGGCCCGGGCGCGGATCGTGGACGAAGACGTCGAGGGCGACGTCGTGACGATCGGCTCGCGCGTGCGAGTCAAAGACGCCTCCTCCGGCGAGGTCACGACGCTCGTCCTCGTGGGAGGGCACGAGCCGGTGTCCGCCGGCTCGGTCTCCATCGCCTCACCCGTTGGGAAGGCGCTCCTGGGCGCAACGCCCGGAGCGACGGTGAGCGTCCCGCTACCGAAGGGCAAAACGAAGACGCTCGAGATCCTCAGCGTCGAGGCATAGGGAGTGCCCCCGCCGGGCGCCCCGGGCCGCATCCCGCTCGCGGCTCGGGCGCCCGGCTGGCCCCTACGGGGCGATGAGCCGCCCCTGCCGAGGCGGGTAGGTGATCAGCTCGCCGTCGACCACCGCGAACGGGGTCAGCTCGTGCTCCGTCTGCTCGCCGTTGGGTGCGATGTGCAGCACGCGCCAGCCGCGGACGCGGAGCTGATCGGCGATCAGACGGCGGTGGCAGCGCCACCAGAGCGCCTCCGCGCACATCACCGCCGTCGGGGCGCGACGCGCGAGCTCCTCGAGCTCGTCGAGCCCGGCGCGGAACTCCGCCGTCGCGGTGTGGTCGGCGTAACCCTGAAACGCTCCTTCCTCCCAGCCGCCGTTGGGGGAGCCGGGCTGGACCTTGCGCCACCCGCCGAGCCGCTTGATGTGCCGGTACCGAAAGCCGCGCGCCGGCAGCTCACGCTCGAGCGACTCCCGCGCGAAGTGCGGGTTGCGGCGCGACTTCGGCAACGTCCGCACGTCGGCGAGCGCCTCGATCCCGGCGTCGCGGAGCAGCGCGACGAACTGCTCGAGCGAGTGCGTGGAGTGCCCGATCGTCCAGATCTCCATTCGCTTCAGTGTGCCTCGGCGCGGGGGTGGGAGGGGGTCGCGGTCGCGTCAAGCGCGCGCCGGGGCTGCTACCGTCCTTGGCAGCCGCGCAAGACCGCGCGGCGTAATTTGTGCCAGCGCTCGCTGTCGTTGCCTACCAGCTTCCTCCGCGTCGTTCGCACCAGTTCCATGGAGGAATCTCATGGCAAGCACCGGAACCGTTAAGTGGTTCAACAGCGAGAAGGGCTTCGGCTTCATCTCACCCGACGACGGGTCAAGCGACCTGTTCGTGCATCAGAGCGCGGCCGCCCCCGACGTACTCGCCGAGGGCAACAAGGTCTCGTTCGACGCCGAGCGCACCGACAAGGGCCCGCGCGCGACGAACGTCCGCGTCGCCTAAGCGAAGCGACCTCGGGTCCCGGACGTGCCCGGGGCAGTGATAGCGTCCCGGGCGCTCCGGGCGCTCAAGGGATTCCCCAGTCGCCACCCCACCGGGGTGACGATCGCGGGCGCCCTCGTCGTCGTCGCGGCGCTGGCCGTCGCGCTCGCCGGTGACTACGGCGAGTTCATCCAGGCCTTTCACGCCGCGCCGGTCTGGATCCTCGCCGCCGCGGGCGCCCTCCAGCTCGTCTGGCTCGCCGTGCGCAGCGAGACGTGGAGCGCGTGCGTGCGCAGTGCCGGCGGCACCGTCGCGCGCCGGCGGCTGTATCCGGCGGCGTCCGTCGGCTACCTCGGCAACCTCTTGAACGGGCAGTTCGGTCTGGCGGCCAGGATCGCCGCGCTGCGCCGGGCGGATCCCCACGCGAGCCCGCCCGCGTCCGTGCTGCTCACCTCGGAGGTCCCGATCGTCGTGGTCGAGGTGGCGCTCGCCGCGCTCATGTCGTTCACCCTGATCGGCCCGCTCGGGCTGCCCTCGTGGTTCCCGATCGTGGGGCTCGCCGCCGCCCTGGCCGTCGGCGCCGCGCTGCGCGCGGTCGCCCGCAACCGCCGGGAGGGCGCCTGGCGCGGCCTCGCCGTGCTCCGCGGCATGAGCGGCCGCAACCGCGTGGTCGCCCTGGTCGTGTTCGCGGTTTGCCTGCAGATCGCGCGCAACTGGTTCGTCCTGAACGGCGTCGGGGTGGAGGCCTCGGTGTTCGACGCCACGGCGCTTTTGATCGCGATCGCCGCCCTCGGCGTGCTGCCCGTGGGCCCGAGCGTCGGCGCGGCGTCAGCCGTGATCGTCTTCGGCACCGACACAGGCGCGGCGGCCGCCGCCGGCGCCCTGCTCACGGCCACAGCCGCGGGCGCGGCGCTGGCCTTCGCCGCGGTCGGGCTTGCGATGGGCATGAGGCGCGTCCAGCCGTCGCCCGCGTTGGCTGGCCCCTAGCCGGCGGGCGCGGCGGGCGCCCGGTGCCGTGGGTGCCGTGCCGGGCGGCGAGTTCACCTACAGGGCGACCAAGGACGGCCAGGTGCTGATCGACCGCGACCGCCGGCGCGTCACCGTGCTCGCCGGCGAGCGCGCTCGCCGTTTCCTGCGACGTACGGCCGACGCCGGCCCGCAGGCGGTCCAGCTCGAGCTCGCCCGCGTGACGGGCAACTACAAGCGCGGCAACGAGCGGCGCTGAGGCGCGAGCCGGAGCCCCGCGCCCGTTGGCCGCCCGGAATCCGCGTTGCACGCCCGGCCGGGCCGTTATCGAGGCCCCCGGAAGGGGTACCGACGTCTACGTAGCCTCGAAAACGAGGCGGAAGCAATCGGCCCGGGGTCGCGAATCGTGCGGTCGCCGGTCGTTGGCAGGGTGGCAGCTTGACGGACAACGGAAACGGCAAGGTGGATACCGCGACGGTGGATGTCGAGGCGCTCATTGCGCGCGCCGACGACGAGGGCTGTATCGAGCTCTCGGACGTCCAGGCGGCCTGCGAGGAGCGCGAGCTTGAGCCCGAGGAGGTAGTCGCTCTGCACGATGCCCTGCGCGAGCGGGGCATCCGTGTACGCGACGACTGCGGGCGGGCTGCGGGCAGCACCGAGTACCGCCACGAGGAGCTCGCCGAGGCCACGACCGACGCTCTCCAGATCTTCATGCGCGAGGCCGGGCGCTACCCGCTGCTCACGCGCGCCGAGGAGGTCGAGCTCGCGCAGCGCATCGAGCGCGGTGACCTCGAGGCCAAGGAGAAGCTGATCAACTCGAACCTCCGCCTCGTCGTGGCCAACGCGCGGCGCTACCAGAACCAGGGCCTGCCGCTGCTCGACCTGATCCAGGAGGGCGTGCTCGGCCTGATGCGCGCCGCCGAGAAGTTCGACTGGCGCAAGGGATTCAAGTTCTCGACGTACGCCACCTTCTGGATCCGCCAGGCGCTCCAGCGCGCGCTCGACAACCACTCGCGCACGATCCGGGTGCCGACGACGGTTGCCCAGCTGGAACGGCGCGTCTCGCAGGCGGAACGTCGACTCGAGGCGGCGTTCGGCCGGCCGCCGACCGACGACGAGCTGATCGCGGCCGCCGAGATTGATCCCGAGGACCTCGAGCGCGTGCGCGATGCGGCGCGCGCCGTGACCTCCCTCGACCGCCCCGTGGGCGACGACGACGGGACCACGCTCGGCGAGCTCCTCCCCGGCGCTGAGCGCGGCGTCGACGAGGAGGTTGAGCTGAGCCTCCGCGAAAGCGCGGTGCGGCGCGCCCTCAGGCACCTGCCGATGCGCGAGCGCCGCGTCGTCGAGCTGCGCTACGGGATGGAGCGCGACGAGCCCGCCACGACGCGCGAGGTCGCAAGGGAACTCAACATCTCGCCGAGCCTCGTCAACCGGATCGAAAAGCGCGCGCTCGAGCGGCTCGCCGCCGAGCGCGAAATGGAGGACCTGGTCGCCGCGTAAGCGCGCCCGGACCAGTGCGCCGCGCTCAGGCGGCGACGGTGATCCTCATGAAGCGAACCGTGAGCCGTTCCTCGAGCTCGGCCGCGGCGCGCTCGCCCGCCTGGTCGGAGTCGGGCGGTCCGGTGACGAGGATCACCTCGTCGGCGGCGAAGCTGCCGAGCTGGTCCTCGATGGCCCGGACGATGTCGTGGTCGCCGACCGCGGCGCGCGCGTCGACCTCGGCCTTGCCGAGGGCGGCGACGCTCAGCACGAGCTTGCGCTGGGCCTCGGCCCGCGCCGCGCGCACGTCCGTGGCCCAGAGGTCGAGCAGCTTGGTCTGCGCGGGGGCCAGCAGCAGGACCTCGGTGTCGCTGTCCCCGTAGAGGTCGCCCTCCTCCCGGAGGCGCTCGATCGCGGCGGGGTCCTCGAGCTCGTGGCTCACCACGACCAGCACCCGGCGCCGGGAGTCACCGGTGGCCGCCGGGCCGATCGGCCCACGTGGTCGCTGTAGGGCGGCGAACAGCGCGATCGACGCGGCCGCGAGCGCGCCCAGCGCCGTGCCCAACGGCGGCCCCCCGAGCCAGAACCCGGCCACGACCGCCGCCAGGACGGCCAGCATGATGAACGGGAAGAGCCAGGGTTTGATGATCATGGTCGGGACCGCGCGCCGGCTGAACCCCGCGTACCCCCGCGCGCGGCCGCGGTAACGGCCCGCGAATGATGAGGGGCTTCCAGTTCAGCTCCCACGATCGCGTCAGCAACGGAGCTTACGGTGGCGGGGTCGAATGCGAAAGCACGAATGGTGGGCGCTGCACGGAGGCGACGAGGTCGCGCGGCGGCAAGTTCCGCGAGGATCACGCTGTGTTGTGGGTCGCGTACACGTGCGCGGGCGTACCCGCGAAGGGACGGTGGTGGATGATCGAGCACCGCAGGGAGTGAACATGCGATGAGGTCCCACAGCGCCAGGAGACGGGAGCAGGGCCCCGCGAAGGGCGCCCAGCGCGCGCCGAGCTGGGACTTCGCCGAGGGCGACGACATCGTTCCGGGGCTCTCGGCGCTCCGGCGCCTGGGTGGGGGCAACCGCTTCGACGCCTACCTGGCGTGGGATGACCATCGGCGCTCGGTCGTGGTCGCCAAGCTGATCCGCCCGCACCTCGTCGAGGACGAGTGGGCACTCGCGGCGCTCGAGGCGGAGTGGGGGTTGATCGAGACCCTCAGCCATCCGGTTATCGTGCGCGGGTTCTCCGCCGAGCTCGACGGCCCGCGCCCGCACCTGGTGCTGGAGTACTTGAGGGGCCCGCGGCTCTCAACGCTTCTCCGGCGTTTCGGGCCGCTCCCGGTCGAGCAGCTCGTGCCGCTCGCGGTTCGGCTCGCGGCGGCCCTGCACTACCTGCACGCCGAGGGCGTAGTGCACCTCGACGTCAAGGCGGCGAACACGATCATGGGCGCGCCGCCGCGGCTGATCGACCTGAGCGTCGCCCGGGACCTCGAGGAGGCCGCCGAGCTCAGCCGGCCGGTGGGCACCGCCGCGTACATGGCCCCGGAGCAGTGCCTGCCGCGGAAGCTAGGGCCGGTTGGCCCCGCCGCAGACGTGTGGGGGCTGGGCGTGACCCTCTACGAGGCGGCGACCGGCGAGCGCCCGTTCCCCCGCGGCGACGCGAGCGGGGAACGCGAGGTGCGCTGGCCCCAGCTAGCCCGCGATCCCGACCCGCTCGCGGGCAGGCTGCCCGCCGCGCTCGCCGAGCCGATCATGGCCTGCCTCCAGCGCGACCCGGCCGCTCGGCCCAGCCCTGCGGAGCTCGCCGAAACCTTCGAGGAGGTCCTGGCCCGCCTCCCGAAACCCACGCCCCTCGCGCCTCAAGCCGCGGGTGCTCGGCGAGCGCCGTTGAGCACCCAGGGCCCGCGACTTCGACATTCAGACGGTCGCGGCGGTCGCATTCGCGACTTCGACTGATCTCTCGCCATCCTGCTTGCCGGCCAACCCGGCAGCGCACCGCCGCGAGGACGCCGGCCTGGCGACCACCCACCCCCTCGCAGCACGGGTCGCATATCCGCCCGAACTACGGAGGTGGGGCGGATCCGTTCGGCCTATCTAAAAGGGGCCAGCCTCCCTCGGGACGGTGGCTGTTTGCGGAAGCTTTCGCGCTGCAAACAATTTTCTGGCCTGAGAACCGCTTGAACAAGCCATGAATCTCGTTGCTACTTTAATTCACCGCGCCGAGGTCGGAATTAATGTATCGTGATTAGGGTGCCCTAATTAGGGCGCCCTAATTCCGCTACGCGACTCGGTAGCCCACGGGCCTGGTCCGGGGGCGGCTAAGGAGGGACAAAGCTTTTGAAAGCATTTCTGAGGACGACGATGCTCGCGGCGGCGAGCGTGGCGCTGGGGGGCGCGTTCGCCGTGACAGCGAGCGCCGAGACCGTCGAGGTGAAGGGCGGTTGGGCCGTCTGGGGCGTGAAGGAGAGCTTCCGCACCTACATCGGCGGCGCGGGGGAGATCACGCTCTCGGGCGGCGCGACTGAGAACGAGGACGGCACGTACCGCTTCCCGATCGCGAGCGGCACCCTCGACACCGAGACGGGGCTCGGCGAGGTCCAGGCGACCGGCTCGGTCAACTTCTTCGCCCATGGCAGAGCGCTCAACATCACCGTCGCGAACCCGCGCGTGGTGCTCGCGCCGACGGGCGCCAAGCTCTACGCGGACGCGCAGAGCGTGCCGATGGGCGGGGGCGACCCGATCGACGACAACCGGGACCTCGTGAACCTGGATGTCGAGGCGGTCGATCCGGAGTTCGGCCCGACCACGATCGAGTGGAGCTCGATTCCCGCGACGCTCGCCGAGAACGGCGTGCCGGTGTTCGGCCGCTACCCGGCCGAAACGACGATGGACCCGGTCTCGGTAGTGGCCGGGTTCGGCGAGACGCCCGGCCTCAAGGTCGTCGGGCAGGCGCGCCTCGGCAAGCGTGCGAAGGCCGCGGTCGCGAAGGTGCGCTGCAAGACCGGCCCCTGCGAGGTCGCCGCTCCAAAGCGGACGAAGATCCGGGTCGGCAAGCGGCAGTTCAAGGCCAAGGTGAAGGCCCCCGACCGGGTCGGCGACGGCAAGCGCGCGCAGATCGTCGTCCAGGTCACGAAGCGCGTCGCCAAGAAGCTCGCCGGCAGGAAGGGAACCGTGAAGTTCGACCTCTGGGTCGGCGCGGGCCCGGGCGCCGAGGTCGACACGACGGTGAAGACGACGCTGGTTGGCGCGAGGGCGCGATGACGACGATCCAGGCCTACAACCCGCACGCCATCCCGGAGGGCCTCGACCTCCCGGAGCCGCCGCCCCCATTGACGCCGCCGGCGCCGGCGACCGGGCCGACCGTTGCCGAGCACGCGCGCACGATGGTCGCCGCGCACTCGGCGGGCGCGCTCGCGACCCTGAGCGCGGACGGCAACCCGTGGGCGTCGTTGGCCACCTACGGCTGCCTGCCGGACGGATCGCCCGTGTTCATGCTCTCGACGCTGGCTGAGCACGGCCGCAACGTCGCGCGCGACCCGCGGGCGAGCCTGGTGGTCGCTGAGGCGTGGACTGACCAGGAGCCGCTCGCGCACGGCCGCGTCACGCTCGTCGGCAGCATGGAGCGCCCCACGGGTGAATTCGCCGAGCACGCCCGCGACGCTCACCTGAAGGCCGTGCCCAGCGCCGCCGCGTACGAGAGCTTCGGCGATTTCTCGCTTTGGGTCCTGCGCGTCGAGCGCGTGCGCTGGGTCGGCGGCTACGGCCGCATGGACTCGGCCGGCGCCGCCGAGTACGCGGCAGCGCAGCCCGATCCCACGCGGCCGGCGGCACAGGCGGCGGCCGCGCACCTGAACGACGACCACGCTGACGCCCTGCTCAACATCGCGCGGGCGCTGGCCGGCTACCCGGACGCGACGCACGCCCGCTGCACGGGCATCGACCGCTACGGCCTCGAGCTGGCGATCGAGACGCCGCGCGGCAAGGCGCCGGCCCGCGTCGCGTTCGCCCAGCCCGTGAACGACGCGGCCGGGCTGCGCGAGGCGACGGTCGAGCTCGCCCGCCGCGCCCGGGGGGAGGTGACCCGATGAGGCGCGCGCTCGCCTGCCTCGCAGTTCTCGCCGCCAGCGCTGCGCTCGCCGCGCCGGCCGAGGCCGCGAAGCCGAAGCGGATCGTGGCGCTCACGCCGTTCGCCGCGAACACGCTGGTGAAGCTCGGCGTCAAGCCGGTCGCCGTCGGCCTCACCCCGGGCGCCGTGAAGTACCACCGCAAGCTGCGCGGCGCGATCCGGCTGCCGCTCTCGCACGCCTCGAACGGACCGAACCTCGAGCAGCTGGCAAAGCTCGATCCGGACCTCGTCTTCTCGGAGCGGACCTGGCGCGCCGGCCACTCGGCGATCCGCGGGCTCGGCATCAAGGTCGTCGAGAAGGATCCGGCTCGGGTCCGCCAGGTCCCGAAGAAGATCCGGGCGATCGGCAAGGTCGTGGGCAAGGCGAAGCGTGCGAAGAAGCTCGCCCGCAAGACCCAGCGCGCGATCAAGAAGGCGCGCCGCAAGATCCGCTCGCGCCCGAAGGTGCTCATGATCCTGGGCGTCGGGCAGACGCCGTACGCGTTCCTGCGCAACAGCTGGGGCGGGGACCTGGTGACCGCCGCGGGCGCGCGTCTGCTCACCGGCGGGCTGACGCCCGATGGAGAGGGCTTCATGATCAGCGGCGGGTTCGCGCAGCTCTCCAACGAGAAGATCCTCGCCATCAACCCCGACGTGGTCATCGCCGTGCCTCACGGGCGCGCCGACCAACGCGAGGAGATCGCGGAGTACCTGCGCAACCACCCCTACATCGGCGAGACGAACGCCGGCGTGAACGGTCGCGTGTACGTCACCTCGCACAACACGCTGCTGCAGGCCGGGACCGACGTGGCCGCCACGATCCGGATGGTCCGCAGGCAGTTCCTGAAGAACTGAGCCGACGGTGGCGCTCACGGTCACCACAGTCGCGCGCCGGAGCGCGGTCATCGTGGCCGCGCTCGTCGCGCTGCTTGCGGCCGTGGGCGCCTCGCTTGCGATCGGGGCCGTCGATATTCCGCTGGCCACCGTGATCGACGCACTGTTCGGCGACCTCGCCGATGGCCCCGAGCGCAAGATCGTGATGGACATCCGGCTGCCGACCACGGTCGAGGCGGTCGCCGTGGGCGCGGCCCTGGGCGTGGCCGGCGCCGTGCTCCAGGGGGCGCTGGCCAATCCGCTCGCCTCGCCGGACGTGATCGGCGTGACCGCGGGCGCCGGGTTCGGCGCCACGCTTATCCTTTTGGCCTTCCCGGGCTCGGTGGCGCTCCTGCCGGTCGGCGCGCTGGTGTTCGGCTTGGTCGCGGCGGCCGTGGTCTTCGCGATCGCGTGGACCGGGCGCAACCGCGGCGGGGTGACCCAGGTGATCCTCGCCGGCATCGCCGTCGCCGCCCTGTTCGGCGCGGCCACCACCGGTCTGATGACGGCGTTCCCGGACCGCGTCCAGTCGGTCGTCTTCTTCATGGCGGGCGGGCTCACGCCGAACGCCTGGATCGACCTCGAGTCGTTTTGGCCGTACTTCGTCGTCGGGCTCGCGCTCGCCCTGGTCCTGATCAGGCCGCTCGATCGTCTCGCGCTCGGCGACGACGTCGCGGCCTCGCTGGGCAGCCGTCCGCAGCTGATCCGCCTGGGCGCGGGGATCTGCGCTGCCGTGCTCGCCTCCGCGGCGGCGGCCCTGGTCGGGCTGCTCAGCTTCCTCGGCCTGGTCGTCCCGCACCTGGTCCGCATGGCCGGGGGTACCTCGAGCCACAGCTTCGTGATCCCCGCCTCGGCGCTGGCGGGCGCCGCGCTGCTTACGGCCGGCGACGTGCTGGCCCGCAACGTGGCGGCCCCGACCGTGCTGCCCGTCGGGCCGTTCATGGTCGTGCTGGGCGTCCCGCTGTTTCTGTGGCTTCTGCGGAGGACGGCGTGACGGTGGCGAGCGGACACGAGCCCGCGCTCGACGCGCGCGACGTGTACGTCCGCCTCGGCGGCGCGCCGATCCTCCACGGCGCGAGCCTGCGCGTGGACCGGGGTCAGCTCGTCGCGCTGGTGGGCCCGAACGGCGCGGGCAAGTCGACGTTCGCGCGCGCCGCGGCCGGGATCCTGCGCCCGGCGCGCGGCGAGGTGCGGTGCATGGGCCACGACGTCCGCCGCACGCGGGGCAGGCGCCTCGCCCGACTACGGGCGTTCGTCCCGCAGCGCCCGCGCGTGCCCGAGGGGATCACGGTCGCGGAGGCGGTCAGGATCGGCCGCTCGCCGCACCTGCGGCCGCTCGCGCGCGCCACCCGCCGCGACCGTGACGCCGTCGAGCGGGCGCTCGAGCGGACCGGAACCGCGCGGTTCGCGCATCGCCGGCTCACCACGCTCTCCGGCGGCGAGCTCCAGCGCGTGCAGATCGCGATCGCGCTCGCGCAGGAAGCGCCCCTGCTCTTGGCCGACGAGCCCACGTCGCAGCTCGACCTCGGGGCGACCGTCTCGGTCGCCCGGCTCCTGCGAAACCTCGCCGAGGAGGGACTGGCGGTGCTGCTGGTCGTGCACGACCTCGCGCTCGCCGCGGCGCTCGCCGACGAGGTGGTGGTGATGTCGGATGGCCGCACGGTCGCCTCGGGCGAGCCGCGGGAGGTGCTCGCGCCCGATCGCCTGCGCGAGGTCTGGAAGGTCGAGGCGCGCCTCGACGCGGACGAGGCCGGGCACACGGCGCTGCGCGTCGATTGGCTCGGGGCCGCCCGCGAGCTCGAGGGGGAGCTGCGGTGAGGCTGCTCGCTGGGCTCTTGGCGGCCGTCGTGGCGGCCCTCCTGCTGGGAGGTGCCGCCGCGCACGCGGACTCGCCGAACACGGCAAAGCTCCGCCTCGGCAAGCACGCGGCGCGCGCCTTGGGTGCGCAGAACGTGAAGCTGCGTGCGGTGGCGCCGGCGAGGCGCCGCGGCCGCGCAGTCACGCTGCCGATCCGCAGCGGCGAGGTGAGCTCGATCGCACGCGTGCGCCTGAAGGGCGCGCTGAAGCTGACCGCGCGCAAGGGCAGGCGCCGCCGCAGCGTGCGCCTGCAGTCGCTCGCGGCGACGATCCAGGCCGGACGTGCCCTGCTGACCGCCAGGCTGCGCGGTACCCAGTACACGCTCGGCCGCCTGCGCGGTGTCGATGAGGTGGCGCCGTTCAACCCGATCACCGGCGAGGTCGATACGTCGGGGAAGCTGCGACTGGACGGCTACCTTCGCCGCGAGCTGCAGCGCAGGCTGCGCGTACGGCGGCTGCCGAGGGGCCTCGGGCGCGTGCGGGTGCGCGGCACGCTCCCGCTCGCCCCGCCCTCCGAGGCGGAGCCAGAGTTGCTCGAGCGGCCCGAGACCGCGGTCGACGTGAGCGAGGCGCAGCTCCATTGGCGGATCCGCGAGTCGTTCGTCTGCTACGTGCACTCGGCAGGTGGGCCTGGCGTGAGCGCGGCGGACGGCGCCGTGCTCGAGGAGCCGGTGGCGTACCCGCCGCCGCACCTCTCGACGCCGTGCAGCGATCCTCCGCCCTCCGTCCCGCTGCCCTACACGGTCATCTACGGGCCGGCGGCGTTCGCGGAGGGCTGGTTCGACCCGGTGACGGGTGCCGCTTCCCTGCGGCTGCGCGGGTCGGTGCGCTTCGAGATGACCGCGCACCACCTCGACGTCGGGGCCTACGACCCGATCGTCGAGGTGACCGCGGACGGCGGCGGCCGGCTGATCCACGACTACGTCGAGTATTGGAGGGACCCGGAGCGCTCGCGGCTCGCGGTGACCGGGGACTTCGCTCGGCGCGATCTCGAGCCGACCGTGGAGGCCGGGCCCGAGGGCGTCACCTACACGTACGAGCGAATCCCGCTCACCAACGCCCACGGCCCCGAGGCCTCGCCCCTCGCGCGCTACTACCCGCCCGGCGCTGGCTTCGGATGGATGACCGTGAGCTTCACCGTGCCGGAGGGGGGCGAATGAAACGCGCGCTACGGACACTCGCTGCTGCCGCGGCATTCGCCCTGCCCCTCGCGTTCGCGCCGGGGGCGAGCGCCGCGGATGTGGTCGTGGAGCCGCCCACCGGGGGGAGCGTGGAGGTCGATCTGCCGCGTGGCGAAGAGGACGTCGTCAACCAGGAGTACACGATCCGCTCGGCATCCGGCGAGCGCACCGAGACCGTCACCGGGTTCTCGCTCGAGTGGGTCATCCGCCAGACGGGTTTTGGCGGCAACTACCAGCGCGTCGAGGTGGTGCGTCCCGACGGGTCCCGGGTCGTGCTCGACATCCACCAGGTCGAGGACGGCTACGGCGGCAGGGTGCCGGTCGTCTGGAAGGAAGCCGATCAGACGCGCTTCCTGCGGCCGGTCGCCAACGGCTCGGACCGAAACGCCGGCGACTCGTTCGCAGCGAGCCCCTTGCGCGTGCTCCTTCGCTACGGCGCCGTGATCGAGGTCGAGGCCGCCGCGAGCCCTGACCGGGTGAGGCCGGGGGAGAAGGTGACCTTCAGCGCGACGGCCACGGGCCCGGCGGGCGAGGAACTCGTGTACGTGTGGCAGTTCGATGACGGCTCGGGTGCCACCGGGCGGGTGGTCACGCACCGGTACAGGAAGCCCGGGAGCTACCACGTGGCCCTTACCGTGTACAAGGGGTCCGCCGTAGGGGCCTCAGGCGGAGGAAGTACGGTCGTCGAGGTCCGGGTGGGCCCTCCTCCGAAGAAGGGGAAGAAGGATCCCAATCGCGAGGGCGGCGGGCGTAACCGCCACAAGCGCGCCCCGGACTCCGGGCCCTACGACAACGGCCAGGGCGCGGGCCCGGCGAGCGTGGGGGATGACCGCGGCGCGCCCGAGGCCCCGAACAAGAGGCCCGAACCCGAGCCCGCCCCGGGCACCGAGCCGGTCGAAGGCGAGCTGCTCGACGCGCCCGAGAACGCGAAGAGGGCCGTCGCCGAGAGCCCCTCGATCTCGGCGCGTACCGGCCAGCTCAACGAGGAGGAGAACGGCTTCTCCGTGCCCGGCGCCGTCTGGGGCGCGCTGGTGACGGGCGCGCTGCTCGGCGTGGGAACCCTGCGCGAGCTCGGCAAGCTTCCGCAACCGAAAGGACGAATCAACCCATGGTCGTAGAGGAACTCCTGTTTGACGTCGCGGAGGCGCTCCGCATCCCGGTGCTGGCCGCGGCGCTGCTCGCGCTCGCGCTCGTGCTGGTCGAGGCCGGTGCGTTCGTGACCGAACTGGTCCGCCGCTCGCCGCGCAGCCTGCACCGGCTCGAGGCGGCCGTCGATGCGGCGCGCGACGCGCTCGCCCGCGGCGACGAGACGGCGGCTCGGGCTGCGCTGCTCTCGATCGCCCACAGCGCCCCGGCGCGGGCCACGGCGATGGGGATCCTCGACGACGTCCGCCGCCCCGACGCCGAGGCGCGCATCGCGAAGCGGCTCGCCGAGTTCGAGTACGGATCGCTGCGGCGGCTGGAGCGCACCCGCATCCTGGTGCGCATGGGGCCGGCGCTCGGCCTGATGGGTACGCTGATCCCGCTCTCGCCTGCGCTGGCGGGCCTCGCCCAGGGAGACGTCCAGCAGCTCACCGAGAACCTGCGGGTCGCGTTCAGCGTGACCGTTGCCGGGCTGCTCGTCGGCGCGATCGCCTTCGGGATCTCGCTCGTGCGCGACCGCCTCTACGGGCAGGACTACTCGGACCTCGAGTACGCGGCCGCCCGCCTGACGTCGCCGTCGGCTCCTGCCGCGAGCGCGAACGGCGCCGGCACGCGCGGCACTGCCCAGGTTGTCGCCGGGAGGGGCTCGTGAAGGTCTCGGCGCGTGCGCGGCGCAACGAGGACCGGGCCGGCGACCCGCTCGACGGCCTCGTTAACCTGTTCGACCTCGGGATCGTCCTCGCGGTCGCCTTCCTGCTCGCCGCGCTCGCCTCGGTGAACATGACGGACATCCTCAAGCAGAACGACCCCGAGCAGCGCGAGCGCACCGAGCAGGTCACGGCCGACCCGGGGGAGCAGGTGCGTGAGCTCGAGCTCGACCCGGGCGAGCGGGTCGTGGGTCGCGGCACCGAGATCGGCCGCGTCTACCGCCTCGAGGACGGCCGCACGGTGATCGTCCGCGAGCTCGACAAGCGGTAGCTGCCCCTCCCTCCGGGCGCGATCCGCACCCACCGGGCGCGTAGGCCGCGATGCTCGCCCAGCCCGGTCGCCTGCCCGCGCAAAAGGAAAGCGCGCCGACCCCCCTGCCGGGTCGGCGCGCCTCCCGTCCTTGAGACCCCCGCCGCGCGGGCCCGCGCGCGGCTGACCCCCGCTACTTGATGAACAGGATCTCGGAGTACTTGGGCAGCGGCCAGAGGTCGTCCGCGACCACCTTCTCCAGCTTGTCCGCGGCCTCGCGGACCTTCGCCATCGCGGCGAGCTGGTTGTCGCGGGCGTACTTGGCGAGCTCGAGGCCCTCGACGCCGTCGGGGTAGACGTTCGCCTCCTCGAGCTCCTTGATCGCCGCCACGAGCTCGTCGACCAGGGACCGCGTCTCGCTCGCGAGCTCCGACGCGCCCGCCTGCTCACAGAGCGTGAGGTGGCGCAGCGCGGCGGGGAGGATCATCGTGCGGGCGATCGACTCGGTCGTCTCCGCCTCGATGTTCGCCCGGATCGCGTACTGCTCGGTCCAGACCTCGAACCGCGAGTGCAGCTCCCGCTCCGAGAGGACGTTGTACTTGCCGAACGTCTCGATGGTCTGCTCGGAGATCACCTCCGGCAGCGCGTCCGGGGTGGTGCGCAGGTTCTTGAGCCCGCGCCGCTCAGCCTCCGCGTGCCACTCGGGCGAGTAATTGTCGCCCATGAAGCAGATCTGCTTGTTGGCCGCGTAGGACTCCTTGACCACCTCGGCGACCGCCGTGGCGACGTCGTCGCCGCTCCCCAGCTTCTCCTCGAGCTTGTCGGCGAGCTCGTCGATCGCCTCGGCGACGATCGTGTTCAGGACGGTGTTCGGGAACGCGAGCGACATGCTCGACCCGAGCGCGCGGAACTCGAACTTGTTGCCGGTGAAGGCGAACGGCGAGGTGCGGTTGCGGTCGCCGCCGTGCCGGGGCAGGGGCGGCAGCACCTCGGCGCCGAGCTCGAGGAACGAGCCCGGGGTGTGCGGGTCGCCCTCGCCCGACTCGATCGCCTCGAACACGCGCTCCAGCTCCGCGCCGAGGAAGATCGAGATGATCGCGGGCGGCGCCTCGTTCGCGCCCAGGCGGTGGTCCTGGCCGATGTTCGCGACCGAGGCGCGCAGCAGGCCCTGGTGCTTGTTCACGGCCTGGATCACGGCGGCGCAGAAGAACAGGAAGTTCGTGTTCTCCGCCGGCGTGTCGCCTGGATCGAGCAGGTTCACGCCCGTGTCGGTGCTCATCGACCAGTTGTTGTGCTTGCCCGAGCCGTTGACGCCGGCGAACGGCTTCTCGTGCAGCAGGCAGACGAGGTCGTACTTGCGCGCGACGTTCTGGAGCACCTGCATGATCAGCTGCTGGTGATCCGAGCCGACGTTCGAGTTCTCGAACATGGGCGCGATCTCGTACTGCGCCGGCGCGACCTCGTTGTGCCGGGTCTTGACCGGGATGCCGAGCTTCGCCATCTCCAGCTCGGCCTCGAGCATGCAGGCGAGCACGCGCTCGGGGATCGACCCGAAGTAGTGGTCGTCGAGCTCGTGACCCTTGGGCGGCTTCGCGCCGAAGAGCGTGCGGCCCGTCGTCACCAGGTCGGGGCGCTCGTAGTAGTAGTGCTTGTCGATCAGGAAGTACTCCTGCTCGGGCCCGACCGTGGTGAACACCCGCTGGGCCTCGTTGTCGCCGAGCAGGCGGAGCGCGCGGATCGCCGAGCGCGACAGCGCGTCCATCGAGCGCAACAGCGGAATCTTGGCGTCGAGCGCCTCACCCGTCCACGACGCGAACGCGGTCGGGATGACCAGCAGCGCGCCGTTCGGGTTCTCCATGATGAACGCCGGGCTGGTCGGGTCCCAGGCCGTGTAGCCGCGGGCCTCGAACGTGGCGCGGATGCCGCCGGTCGGGAACGAGGAGGCGTCGGGCTCGCCCTGGATCAGCTCCGAGCCCTTGAACTTGGCGATCGCCTTGCCGTCGCCGGTCGGGGCGAAGAACGAGTCGTGCTTCTCCGCCGTGAGCCCGGTGAGCGGCTGGAACATGTGCGTGAAGTGGGTGGCGCCCTTCTCAAGCGCCCACTCCTTCATCGCCTCGGCGACCTCGTCCGCGAGCGAGGGATCGAGCGGCTCGCCCTTGGCGAGGGTGGCCTGCAGCTTCGCGTAGGTGTCCTCGGACAGGCGTTCCTTCTGGACGGCGGGGGAGAAGACGTTCTCGCCGAACGGGTAGTCCCCGTTGCGGAGATCGAGCTTGCCCAGGGTCTCGCCGTTGGGGCTCCACTGGGCGGCTGTGACGTTCTGCTGACGGATTCGCGGCATGTTTGGTTTTGGCCTCCTCGCGCGCGGGCGCCCCTCGACGGGGGCGCGCCGCTGCTGTGTCGATCGCTACCTGAAGGGTGCGGCAAGCCTATGTCCGGCCGGATAAGGGGCGATTGTCCGCGTGTCCAAAGTTCGAGCGCCGCGGTTCTCCGCGATGTCGAGGGCCCCGGCCGGCGCCCGATCCGGAGCCTCGCCCGACGCCCGTCGGCCCGGCGCGCAATCATTGGGGGGTGAGCGCCGAGGCAGGGCCACTCAGGGACGCGCACGGCCGCGCCCTCACCGACCTGCGGGTCTCGGTCACCGACCGCTGCAACTTCCGCTGCCGCTACTGCATGCCGGCGGAGGGGATGCGCTGGCTGGAGCGCTCCGACCTGCTCACGTTCGAGGAGATCACCCGCCTCGTGCGGATCTTCGCGGAGCTCGGCGTCACCCACGTGCGCCTCACGGGCGGCGAGCCGCTTGCGCGCCGGGACTTCCCCGAGCTGGTGCGGATGCTGCGCGGGATCGAGGGGATCGAGGACCTCGCGCTGACGACGAACGGCTACCTGCTCAAGCGCTACGCCGACGCGCTCGTGGAGGCCGGGATCGACCGGGTCAACGTCTCGGTGGACTCGCTCGCGCGCGACCGCTTCCACGAGATCACCCGGCGCGACGCGCTCCCGCAGGTCCTCGAGGGGCTCGCGGCGATCGCCCGGCACGAGCGCGTGCGCCCGATCAAGGTGAACGCGGTCGCGATGCGCGACTTCACCGAGGACGAGGTCTGGCGGTTCTGCGAGCTCGCGCGCTCGAGCGACTACCAGGTGCGCTTCATCGAGTTCATGCCGCTCGACGGCGACCGCTCGTGGTCGCCGGAAGCGGTGCTCACCGGGGCCGAGCTGCGCGCGCTCATCGAGACCCGCCACCCGCTCGTCGAGCTGCCCCGCGAGCCGCACGCGACGGCCCGCGTCTTCCGCTTCGCCGACGGGCCGGGGGAGATCGGCTTCATCAACCCCGTCTCCGAGCCGTTCTGCGCCGACTGCAACCGGCTGCGGCTGACCGCCGAGGGGCGCCTGCGCACCTGCCTGTTCTCGCTGCGCGAGACCGACCTGCGCGAGCCGCTGCGCGCCGGCGCAAGCGACGAGGAGCTCGCCGAGCTGATCCGCGCAGCGGCGTGGCGCAAGGAGCTCAAGCACCGGGTGAACGAGCCCGGCTTCGTGCCGCCGCCGCGCACGATGAGTGCCATCGGCGGCTAGGAGGTGGCGCCGTGACGCGCGACGAGTGGCTCTCTGCCTTCGCCGAGCGCCTCGGCGTCGAGCCGCCTTCGCCCGAGGAGATCGAGGGGCTGCTCGAGCTCGCGGCGACGGCCGCGCACGCCTCGGAGCGCCAGGCGGCGCCGATCGCGTGCTGGCTCGCCGCGCGCGCCGGCCGCGACGTGGCGGGCGCGCTCGAGCTTGCCCGCGGGGTGGCTCCGCCGCGCCCCTGAGGGCCGCGGCCGCCTACCGTTCGCGCTGCGTGCGCGGGGGCCGCCTAGGAAGGGCGGGCCCGCTCGCTCACCAACCGCTCCGCGCGGGCGAGGTCCTCGGGCGTGTTGACGTTGAACGCGGCATCGGGCTCGACCCTGACGAGCTCGGGGCCGAGCGCGAGCGCGGCCGCCGTCACGGACTCGCCTGCCGCGAGCGCAGCCCGCAGCGCCGTTGCGTCCGCGGCGCGGTAGCGGGCGAGCAGCGGCTGCGGCCGCTCGCCGTCGTGAGCGACCGCGGTGCCGGGCACGTCGGCGAGGCGGCGGATGACCGGGGCGGTGACGAGCGGGATGTCGCAGGCGCAGACCACGACCGGGCGCCCGCCCGCGTGATCGAGCGCCGCGAGGACGCCGGCGAGGGGGTGGCGCGGCTCGTCGGGCTCGGGCACGAATCGGGCGGCGAGGGCGCGGGGGAGGGGTGAGTCCCGCTTCGCGATCACAACCGCATCGAGGCCCGCTGCGGCGATGGCGGCGAGGGGGTAGGCGATCATCGGCCTGCTGGCGAGCGCCCGGGTCGCCTTGGCGCCGCCCAGGCGCCGCGCCGCGCCGCCCGCCAGCACCGCGCCGATCGGCTGGGCCGCGTCCTCCATGGGGCGGAAGCTAGCGGCGTTTCAATACCCTCGCGCTCGTGTCTGAGCCAATCTCGGTCGAGGCGGCGCGCGCCGCGGTCCTCGCGGAGGTGGCGGCGCCGCTGCCCGGGGAGCGAGTCCCGCTCGACGAGGCGCTGGGCCGCGTCCTGAGCCGCGACGCCGAGGCGCCGGAGGACGTCCCCGCCTTCGACAACTCCGCGATGGACGGCTACGCGTTGCGCGCGGCCGACACCGAGGGGGCGGGGCCGGGTTCGCCGGTCCGCCTGCGCGTGATCGACGAGTCGCGGGCCGGGTCGCCGGCGGCCAAGGCGGTCGAGCCAGGCACGGCGATCGCGATCTCGACGGGGGCCGCGCTGCCGGAGGGCGCCGACGCGGTCCTGCGCGTCGAGGACGTGCGCTGCGACGGCGAGTGGATCGAGTTCGAGACGCCGCTTGAGCCCGGGCACGACGTGCGGCGCGCGGGCGACGACGTTCGCGCCGGGACGCGCGTGCTCACCGCCGGCACGCTGCTCGGGCCGCCCGAGCTCGGCGTGCTCGCCTCGCTCGGGGAGCCGCGGCCAGAGTGCGCGCGGCGGCCGCGCGTCGCGGTGCTTTGCACCGGCGACGAGCTGTTGGCGCCCGACGAGCCGATGCGGCCGGGCGGCGTGCGCAACTCGAACGGGCTCACGCTGCCCGCGCTCGCGCGCCGGGCCGGCGCCGAGGTGAGCCTCAACGAACGGGTCCCAGACGACCCGGATGCGACCCGCGCCGCGCTCGAGCGCGCGCTCCAAAGCGACGTGGTCGTCTGCTGCGGCGGGGTCTCGGTCGGCCCTCACGATCACGTGAAGGGCGCGGTCGCCGAGCTGGGCGTCGCCGAGCGCTTCTGGCGGGTCGCGCTGCGCCCGGGCCGGCCGACGTGGTTCGGGGTGCACGAGGACGGCGGGCGCCGGGCGCTCGTGTTCGGCCTGCCCGGCAACCCGGTCTCCGCGTTCGTGACCTTCGTGCTCTTCGTGCGACCGGCGTTGCGGGCCCTTACCGGCACCCGCGAGGCACCCGAGCGCGCGACCGCCGCGCTCGCCACGGAGGTCCCGCGGTTGGCGGCGCGGGACCAGGCGGTGCGCTGCCGGCTCGAGCTCACGGACGCGGGGTGGGTGGCGCATCCGACCGGTCCGCAGGGCTCCCACGTGCTCACGTCGCTGCTCGAGGCGGACGCGCTCGCGATCGTGGCGGCGGGGGAGGAGCCCGCCGCGGCGGGCGAGCGGGTCACGGTCGAGCTCCTGCGCGCGTAGCATCCGCGGCGTGAGGGTGAACGTCCGACTGTTCGCGATGCTCCGCGAGCGCGCCGGCGCCGACGCGCTTGAGCTCGAGCTCCCCGACGGCGCCACGGTCGCCGACGCCGTGGAGGCGCTCCGCGCCAAGCCTGAGCTCGAGGGCCTTGAGCGGATGCCGCTGCGCGTTGCCGTCAACCGCGAGTACGCGCCCGACGAGACGCGCATCGAGCCCGGCGACGAGCTCGCCGCGATCCCGCCGGTGAGCGGCGGGCAGGACGCGCCGCGCGTGAGCGTGCGGATCAGCTCCGAGCCGCTCGACCTCGGCGCGCTGGCGGCGGCGGTGTCCGATCCGCGTGCGGGCGCGGTCGTCACCTTTCAGGGCGTGACGCGAGAGGTAGACCTCCTGCGCTACGAGGCGTACGAGGAGATGGCCGCCGAGCGCCTGGGGGCGATCGCGCGCGAGTGCGCCGAGCGCCACGGGCTGCTGGCGGCCGCCGTCGAGCACCGGGTCGGTGAGGTGCCGCTCAGCGAGCCGAGCGTGATCGTGGCCGTCTCGGCGCCGCACCGGCCCGAGGCGTTCGCCGGCGCGCGCGAGCTGATCGACCGTGTGAAGGCCGAGGCGCCGATCTGGAAGCAGGAGGTCGAGGGCGACGCCGCGCGCTGGGTGGAGGGGACGGCGCCGTGAGCGAGGAGCCCCGCCTCACTCACCTCGACGAGGAGGGTGCCGCGCGCATGGTCGACGTGGGCGCGAAGCCCGAGACCGAGCGCCGCGCCGTGGCGCGGGCGGTGCTGCGCATGAGGCCGGAGACGGCCGCCGCGGTCGAGCGCGGTGACGCGCCGAAGGGGGACGTGCTCGGCACCGCGCGACTCGCCGGCGTTCAGGCCGCGAAGCGCACCGCCGACCTGATCCCACTCGCGCACCCGCTGCCGCTCACGCTCGTCGACGTGCGTGGCCAGGTGGACGCCGGGTCGGGCACGATCACGCTCGAGGCGGAGGCGCGCACCGTCGCGCGCACCGGCGTCGAGATGGAGGCGATGACGGCGGCGTCGGTCGCCGCGCTCACCGTCTACGACATGGTCAAGGGGCTCGAGCGCGGGGTCGTGATCGAGCGCGTCGAGCTCACCGAGAAGAGCGGCGGCCGCAGCGGCGTGTGGCGCCGCGAGGGCTGAGCGTGCGCGCCGCGGTCCTAACGATCTCCACCTCGAAGGCGGCCGGCCGCGGTGACGACCTGAGCGGCCCGGCGCTCGCCGAGTTCGTCACCGGCGTCGGATGCGAGGTCGTGGTGACCGAGGTCATTCCTGACGAGCGCGAGTTGATCGCCGGGCGCCTGCGCTACTTCGCTGACGAGGAGGGCTGCGCGCTGATCGCGACCACGGGGGGCACGGGCTTCAGCCCCGACGACGTCACCCCGGAGGCGACGCGCGACGTGATCGACCGCGAGGCCCCGGGGCTCGCCGAGGCGATGCGCCTGGCTTCGCGCGAGCACGTGCCCGACCACTGGATGCTCTCCCGGGGCGTCGCCGGCGTGCGCGGCCGCACCCTGATCGTGAACTTCCCCGGCAACCCCCGCTCGATCGCCCAGGCGGGCGCCGCGATCGCGGGCGCGCTGCCGCACGCGCTGGGGCTGCTCGCGGGGCGCCGCCACGGGCGCTGACTGGGGCGCCCGGGCCTTGTTCGTCTCCGGTGGCTGGTGCCGGGAGGTGCCGGGCATTCGCGAGATCGAGATTTCGACGAGTAATCCCACGAAACGTCGATGTCGCGGCCACCCCGCCTACCCCGCCAGCTCCTCCCGCGTCCAGTCGTCGAGCAGGTGCTCGAGCCGCGGGCGCTCGTCGCCCTCGACGAAGCAGACGGTGCCGGGCCAGTAGGGGCTCTCCGCCGCGCTCTCGCGCAACAGCCCCGGGCTGTGGACCCAGCTCCCGGTATTGAGCAGGAGCGGCCCCGTCGGCGTGCGCCACAGGCCCTCGCCGGGCAGTGGGCCGCGGCGGTGGGTGTGGCCGAAGATCACGAAGTTGGCCTCGATCCCGAGGCGCTCGACCACCTCGCCCATGGCGGCGAGCCCCGCGCGGGTGATCGCGCCGGGGGAGAGGTCCGCGCGCACCGGGCCGAGTCCGAGGCGGTTGGCGACGGTGACCGCCCCCGGCAGCGCGACCGAGCCGAGCAGCCAGCCGCGCAACCGCGCCGCGCGCGACTCGCCGCCGGTGAGCGCGTCCCAGACGCGCTTCGACGGCGTCCCGCCCGCGCGCCCACCCGCCTGCGCGAGCGAGAACAAAAACGCGTACACGGGCGCGACGATCCGCTCGTAATCGTCGGGGCCGTGCGGTGTGTCGGGCTGCTCCGGTGCGCCCGGCGGGTCCGGGGGCGCCGGCGCGATGCCGAGCGTGCGCTCGACGAGCGCGAGTCCCAGGCGCTCGAAGGTCGGGATCGTGAGGTGGCGGTCGAGGTAATGCCCGTGCGTCGCGTAGACGTCCTCGCGCACCCAGATGCCCGGGTAGTGCATTCGCAGCGGGACGTCGTCCCCGAGCGCGACGCGCAGCGCGGACGCGGGCCACACGTCGGTGCGGGCGCGTTCGGCGCGGCGCAGGGGCCGTGGCGAGCGCAGGGCGCGCTGCTCGAGCCAGCCCGAGACGAGCCTGTGGTCGTGGTTTCCGGGCACGACGATGAGCTCGCCGACCGCGCCCGCGAGCTCGCGCAGCGGCCCGGCCGCGAGCTGGACCGCCTCGGCGAGCGGGCGATCGCGCAGCTCGATCACGTCGCCCAGGAGCACCAGCCGGTCGCACCCGCGCACGGCCTGCACGAGCGCGCGGCGCGCGTCGGGGCGGCGCAAAAGATCGGAGTCGTTGCCGGCGCCCAGGTGGAGATCGGAGACGATCGCGGTGCGCATCACTAAAGATCCTGACGCCGCGCGCGCGAGAACGCCCCCGCGACCGCACCGAAGCGCGAAGCCGTGGGCCGTCTCCCGCGCCGAGCGCGCGAAAACGTTTGCGCATAGCGCCGGAATCGCACGCTGCCCGAGGTGGGGGTGGTCCGCCGGCGGGCAGGAAGCTCACCCGCCCGCGCGGTGAAAGCCACTGATCCGGGGCCGGTTGCGCGAGCGAGCATCGGAGGATGGCTTGGACCGGGGCCGGAGCCCGTTGACGGGGTTTCTGTACAGGCTGGGCGCGTTCGTCGCCCGGCACGCGCTGCTGTTCATCGTCGGTTGGGTCCTGCTGGCCGTCGGCGCGGCCATTGGCGCCAACGCCACCGGCCGACCGACCAGCGACGACACGTCGATCCCGGGCACGGACTCGACGCGCGCGACCGACCTGCTCGAGCGCAAGCTGCCGGCGCAGGCGAACGGCTCGGTGCCGCTGGTCGTCGCCTCCGACGACGGCCGCGTCGACCAGGGCCACAGCCGCCAGGCCCTCGCCGACACGGTGCGCAGGCTGAAGGCGAACCCGCACGTGCGCTCGGTGATCGACCCGCTTTCCTCGGAGGGCGCGAGCCAGATCAGCCAGGACGGGAAGGTCGCCTCGATCCCGGTCTTCCTGAAGCCCGGGCCCGCCGACCTCGACGAGGATGAGGCCGAGTCCGTCCTGGACTGCGGCAACCCGGCCGTCGCTGCGGGCCTCGACGTGTCGGCTGGCGGCTACCTCGGATCCGAGCTCTCGCAGCCGAGCACGCGGCTCAGCGAGATCGTCGGCGTCGCCGGCGCCGCGGTCGTGCTGGTCCTCGTGCTCGGCGCCGTGTTGGCGATGGTGATGCCGATCGCCACGGCGTTGGTCGGCGTGTTCACCGGCCTCGCCGTCGTCGGCCTGGCCGGCACCCTGCTCTCGGTCCCCTCGATCGCGCCGACCCTCGGGATCATGCTCGGCCTGGGCGTCGGCGTCGACTACTCGCTCTTCATCGTCACCCGCTACCGGCGGCTGCTCACCGAGGGGCATCCCGTCCCCGAGGCCGTCGCGCGCGCCGTCGCGACCTCGGGCGGCGCCGTGCTGTTCGCGGGCGGGACCGTCGTGCTCGCGCTGCTCTGCCTCTACTTCGGCGGCATCCCGCAGGTGCGCAACCTCGGGTACTCGGCCGCGATCGCCGTCGCCGTGGTGATCGCGGCCGCGCTCACGTTCCTGCCCGCCGGGCTCGCGCTCCTCGGCTCCCGCGTTAACGCGCTGGCCGTGCGCCGGGGGGGACGAGCGGGCGCGCCGGCCGAGGGCGGCCTCTGGGCGCGCTGGGCGCGCGTGGTCGGGCGCCACCCGGTAGCGGCCGCCGCGCTCGGGGTCCTCCTACTCGTCGTCCTCGCCCTGCCGGTCACGCAGATCAGCCTGGGCGCCCCAGATACGGGGCAGCTTCCGCTCTCGACGACCGCGCGCCAAGCGTTCGACCACACGACCCGCGGCTTCGGCATCGGCGCGAACGGCCCGCTGCTGGTGGCGGTCGACGTGCGGCCGCCCGCGCACCCCGACCGCAAGCAGCTCGAGCAGCTCCGGCAGCAGCAACAGCAGGCCGAGGAGCAGCAGCAGGAGGCGATCGAGAGCGGTACGGCCCAGCTCGAGGCCGAGGGGGTCCCCCCGGACGAGGCGGAGGCGGAGGCCACCCAGCAGGCCGAGGCGCAGGGCCCGACCCAGGCCCAGCAGCGGCAGACCAAGCAGGAGGAGGAGTTCCTGGAGAGCCCGGCCAGCGATCCGCGCCTCGTGAAGCTGCGCAAGCGGATCAACCATGCCCGCGACGTGGACGCGGTCTCGCAGGTGACCGTGAGCTCCGACGGCACCGGCGCCGTCATGACCGCGATCCCGAGCTCCTCGCCCTCGGCGGAGCGCACCCGCGACGTGGTCCGCGACCTGCGCGATGACGTGATCCCGGGCGCCCTCCAGGGGACCGAGCTCAAGGCCTTCGTCGGGGGTACGACCGCCGCCAACATCGACCTCGCCGACCGGATCGGAGAGGAGCTGCCGCTCGTGATCCTGATCATCGTCGGGCTGAGCTTCGTCCTGCTCACGCTCGCGTACCGCACGCTCGTCGTGCCGGCCCTCGCCGCGCTTTGCAACCTGCTCGCCGTCGCGGCGGCGTACGGCGTACTCGTCGGCGTCTTCCAGGAAGGGTGGGGGGTCGAGCTGATCGGGCTCGACCACGCGGTCCCGGTGGTGAGCTACGTGCCGCTGCTCATGTTCTCGATCCTGTTCGGTCTCTCGACCGACTACACGGTATTCCTGCTCACCCGCGTCGCCGAGGAGTACCGCCTGCACGGCGACCACCGCCGCGCAACGATCGAAGGCCTCGGCAGGGCGATGCGGGTGATCGTCGCGGCCGCCGGGATCATGGTGCTCGTCTTCGCGAGCTTCATCCTGAGCGGCGACCCGACGGTGAAGCAGTTCGGGGTCGGCCTCGCGGTGGCCGTGGCAGTCGACGCCGTGATCGTCTGCCTCGTGCTGCCCGCGCTGATCCTGCAGCTGGGCCGCGCCGCGTGGTGGCTCCCGGCGGCGGTCGGCCGCGCGCTCCCGAAGCTTGGGATCGAGGGCGAGGAGTACTTCGCCGACGACGATCGCGCCGCCCGCAAGCCGCGCGCGGCCTGAGCGCGCACCGCGCCGCTAGTCGGCGGGCGCGATCTCCTCGAGGAAGATCAAGAGCGCCTCAAGGAACTCGCGCGGGCGCTCGAGATTCGGCAGGTGCGCGGCATCGGCGATCTCGACGTGGCGCGCTCCGCCCGCGGCCGCGATCGCGAACGCGCCGTCCAGCACGCTCGGCTGGTCGAGCTCGCCAGTGACGACGAGCGTCGGCGCCTGCAGCTCGTCGAGTCGCTCGCGGGCCGGGGGTTCGAGCTCGAACGGCTCGTGCTCAAAGTGCGCTTGGCGCTCGAGGAGCACCCGGTTCATCGCCGCGACGCGGGACCTGATCTCCCGGTCCACCCGGTCAGCCGTACGCAGCGGGCCGTCGACCCAGATCCGCATCTCGGCCTCGTTCGCGGCGTCGATGTCGCCGCGCTCGAATGCGGCGTCGGCCGCGTCGAGCAGGCGGAGCAGCTCGAACGTGTGCTGCCAGCCCGACGGCGCGCAGCTCACGAGGACGAGCGCGCTCACGCGCGCCGGCGCCGCCAGCGCAAGGTCGAGCGCCGCGACGCCGCCCATCGACACGCCCACGGCGGCGGCGCGGTCGACGCCCGCCGACTCGAGCACCTCCAGGGCGTCGCCGTGCAGCGAGTACGGACGATCCGGGTCGGGGGACTGGCCGAAGCCGCGCGCGTCGAAGCGGATCGCGGTGAAGCGCTCGGCGAGCGCGGGCCACTGCGGATCCCACATGCGCCGGTCCATGAGTCCGGCGTGCATCAGCAACAGCGGCGGCCCCGAGCCTGCGATCTCGTAGGCGAGCCCGCTCGGCGTGATCCCGAGCGCGCTGTTCACAGCCGCACGACGATCGCCGCGGTCAAGAGCTCCGCCAGCGGGCCGGTCGGGAGGCCGGCCACCGTGCCACCGCCCTCGACCACTCGGATCCGCCCGTCGTCGGACGCCAGCTGCATGTCGAGCTCGATCGGGACGTCGGCGCCGGCGATCCCAGTGAAGTCGAGGATGTCGCCGACGATGCCGGACCCCGGCAGCCCGGCGCGGTCGATCCCGAAGCGCGCGAGGTCGGACACCGAGGCGGAGCCGTCCGCGCGCACCCTGTAGGGCTCGTCGCCCTCGCGGGTCAGCGCGAAGCTGTCGAGCTTCATCGGGCCCGCGGTCGCCCCGACGAGCGTGATCTCCACCTCGTCGAACCGGTCGAGGTTCTGGAATACGCGGCGCTCCTCGGTCAAGTCGAGCTCGATGCCCGTGGCGTCGACCGCGATGCGGTCGCCGGAGCCCCAGAGGAGGCGGGCGGCGGGCAGGGCGCTCAGCGAGACCTCGGCCGTGCCCCCGTTCTCGGTGAGCCGATCCTCGATCGCGCCCTCGCCGAGCCCGGGGAGCGCGATCTGCGCGACGACGAGCAGCAGGAGGATCGCGCCGCCTACGACGAGCAGCGCGCGGGCGGGCAGCTTTCGCCGCCAGCCGCCGGCGGCTGCGGGGATGGCGGGGGTGGGGTGGGTGTCCCCGGCGATCGCGGCGTCGCGCATGCCCCAATGGTGACGGACCCGGCGGGCGGGGGCGCGACGTGGACTACAGTGGCGCCGTGGCGGAGACGCGTACCGGGCTCGTCGGGACGATCGCGGCGCGCTTCCTCGAGGAGCGCGAGGCGCTCGCCGAGCGCATGACGCGAACGATCCGCGACCAGGTGACCGAGTTCGGCGACTTCGACGGCGCCGAGCTCTGGGAGGCGGTGCGCGCCTCGTGCCTCGCGAACATCGACGCCGGCCTCGGCGCGCTCAGGGCCGACCGGGAGCTGCCGGAGCGGATCCCAGGCGAGGCCCGCGACCTCGCCCTGCTGACCGCGCGCCTCGGCGTCCCCTTGGCGGCGCTGCTGCGCTCGTACCGGGTCGGCCACGCGATGATGTGGGAGGCCTGGTTCGACGCGGTCGAGGGCTCGGGGGCGCCAGAGGACGAGCGCCGGGCGGCCACCGCCGAGGCGTCGGCGTTCCTGTTCGCGTACGTCGACCGGCTCGCGGGCTTCCTCACCGACGAGTACACCGCCGAGCGCGACCGATATCTGCGCTCGCACGAGCAGCGGCGCACCCAGCTCGTGCGCGACGTGCTCGACGGCGCCGACCCCGACCCCGCCGAAGCGGTGGGCGCCCTGGGCTACGACCTGCGCCTGCACCACCTGGGGCTGGTCGCGAGCGGCCGCGACGCCGAGGCCGCGCTGCGCGCGCTCGCCGCCGAGGTCGACGCGCCGCACCGGCTCGTACTCGCGCTCGCTGGCGACACCGCGTGGGCGTGGCTCGGCCGCACCAGGGCGTTCGAGGCGCTCGGCGAGCTGCCCACGGAGGGCGACGCGGTGGTCTCGGCCGGCGACCCGGCGCCGGGCACCGAGGGGTTTCGCCGCTCCCACGCCCAGGCGCGCGAGGCGCACGCCGTCGCCCTGCGCCTGCGCCCAGGGTCCGTGGTCCGCTACGACGAGGTCGCGCTCGAGGCGCTCGTCGTCGGCTCGCCGCAAGCGCGAGCCTTCGCTGAGCGCGAGCTGCGCGGGATCGACGGTCCCGACGCCCGCTCCCGGCGGCTGCGGGAGACCCTGCGCGCCTATTTCGCCGCGGGGCAGAACGCGAGCGCGGCGGCGGCGATGCTCGGCGTGCACGAGCACACAGTCGCCTACCGGCTGCGGACGATCGAGGAGCGCATCGGCCGTCCGGTGAGCTCGCGCCGAGCCGAGCTCGAGACCGCCCTGCGCCTACACGTGCTGCGCGACTGAGGGGCCGCGGGCGCGATGCGAGGGGGTCGCCGACCGAGGCGCAAGCCCTGCTCGCTGCGGTGGCGCCGCTGGTCGCCTGACTCGCGCTCACGCGCAGCGTCGAGGACGTCCCGTGGGGCCGTCGCCGCCGATGCCCCGGGGGGCGACCGCGCGTCCATCCGGGCCCTGCGGGACGTTGGCGCGCAGCCTGGGCACCGGGTGACGGTATTTGGGCCCTTCCCACAAAGGGCGCCCGCGCGCTTTCTCGGATTCGCCGATGCCCATGCGGGTCGCGCCGCGTTAGCGTCGGGCCCGGGAAGGGCGACCGACAGGAGGAGAGAGTTGGCCGAGCGCAACCCCAGGGTGCTGGCGATCGATGCCGGCGGCACGATGACCGACACGTTCATCGTCGACGAGGCGGGCTCGTTCGTGGTCGGCAAGGCGCAGACCACGCCCGAGGACGAGTCCGTCGGCTTCATGGAGTCCGCCCGCGACGCCCTGGAGCAGTGGGACTCGAGCCCCGAGGAGGCGTTCCCCAAGATTCGGTCCGGGATCTACTCCGGCACGGCGATGCTCAACCGGCTGCTGTCGCGCACCGGCAGGCGCGTGGGCGCGATCGTCACGGCTGGGCACGAGGACTACCTGCGGATCGAGCGCGGCATCCAGACCTACCTCGGCTACTCCTACTCCGACCGGCTGCACCTCGCGACGCACCACCACAACGAGCCGATCGTCCCGCGCGAGCTGATGAAGGGCGTGCGCGGGCGGATCGACGTGATGGGCAACGAGGTGTTGCCGCTGCGCGAGGAGGACGTGCGCGCGGCCGCGGCCGAGCTGCTCGATGCCGAGGTCGAGGGGATCTGCATCTGCCTGCTCTGCAGCTACCGCAACGCGGAGCACGAGATCCGCGCGGCGGAGATCGTCGAGGAGGTGAAGGCCGAGCGCGGGCTGAACGGCGAGGTGCCGGTCTACCTGTCGTCGGAGCTCTACCCGCTGCGTCGCGACCTGCCGCGGCTCAACACGACGCTGGTCGAGGCCTACGCCGCCGAGCCCTCGCGCGGGATGATGCAGCGGGTCCGTGCGGCGACCAAGGAGGCGGGCGCGGGCTTCGAGCTACGCGTGATGGCGTCGCACGGCGGGACGATCTCGATCGACGCCAAGGAGCTCGCGACGACGCTCGTCTCCGGGCCGATCGGCGGCGTGGTCGGCGGCCAGGCGCTCGCCGAGCGCCTCGGCCTCAGCAACGTCCTGTGCACGGACATCGGCGGGACGTCGTTCGACATCGCGCTGATCACGGACGGCCGCTACGAGATCACGCCGACGCCGGACATCGCGCGCTTCCTCCTCAACATGCCGCTCGTGCGGATCGACTCGCTGGGCGCGGGCACCGGGTCGTTCGTGCGCATCAACCCGAACTCCAACCGGCCCGAGCTCGGCCCCGATTCCGCGGGCTCGCGGATCGGGGTGAGCTGGCCGGAGAGCGGGCTCGACACCGTCTCGATCACCGATCTCAACGTGGTGCTCGGGCGGGTGAACCCCGACTACTTCCTGGGCGGCGCCGTGAAGCTCGACCCCGAGCGCGCGCGCGACGCCGTCAAGCGCCAGATCGCCGACCCGCTCGGGCTCGACGTGGTCGACGCCGCGGCGGGCGTGATCGAACTCTTCGAACAGACGCTTCGCAACGAGGCCGTCGGGCGCATCCTCGGCAAGGGCTATGCGCCCGCCGACTACGCGCTGCTCTGCTACGGCGGCGGCGGGCCGCTGCACGTTGCGGGCTACACCGAGGGCGTCGCCTACCGCGACGTGCTCGTCCCGGCCTGGGCGGCGGGGTTCTCGGCGTACGGGTGCGCCTGCGCCGACTTCGAGTACCGCTACGACCAGACCGTCGACCTGCCGATCCTGCCGACCGCCGACGACATGGAGAAGGCCGGCATCGGCTTCATGGTCACCGGCGCCTGGCAGGGGCTCGAGGAACGGGTCGCCGCGGAGTTCGAGAAGTCCGGCATCGACCGCGACCGGGTCCGCTTCACGCACGCCGTGCGCATGCAGTACTACGGCCAGCTCAACGACATCGAGATCGTCTCCCCGCACGAGTCGATGGAGGAGGGGGAGCACGTCGACGCGCTGATCGAGGCGTTCGAGGAGGCGTACTCGCGGGTGTACGCGCGCTCCGCGCGCTCGCCGGAGCTGGGCTACCTGATCACCCAGGCGATCGTCCACGGCTCGGTCGGCGTCGACAAGCCGGCGCTGCCCGAGCTGCCCGAGGTCTCGGGATCGTCGCCGGTGAGCTCCACGCGCAGGGTGCGCTGGCGCGACGTCGAGGCCGAGACGGCGATCGTGATGCTTGAGGACGTACGGGCCGGGCACGTGATCGAGGGCCCGGCGATCGTCGAGCACTCAGCGACCACGTTCGCGATCCCCCCGGGGCGCACGGCGCGCCTCGACTCACACCAGATCTTCCACCTGTCGGCCGCGGCCGGAGAGGAGGCGTAGGCGATGACGGTTGTGCACGAAACCCCAGGCGCGGCGCGCGCGGGGCGCCCGATCGGCTGGAACGGCAGGCGGCTCGACGAGATGCTCGCGGAGTCCGAGCGGCTCTTCGCCGAGACCGGGGCCTACTACGGGCTCACCGGCGAGCTCGAGCTCATGCGCTCCGACCCGATCGGCTACGAGAAGCTGTTCTCGCGGGTCCGCGGCGGGCTCGTCTCGGCGCGCGAGACCGCGCTCAACATCTCCGCCTCGCCGATCGTGCGTGAGCTGGGCGAGCTCTGCTTCGCGCTGTACACGCCGGAGGGAGACTCGATCGCGCTGTCCACCGGGATCATCGTCCACGTCCACACGATGTCGGACGCCATCAAGTGGATGGTCCGGCAGGGGTACGAGGACAACCCCGGCATCCGCCCGGGCGACATCTTCGCCAACAACGACCCGACGATCGGCGACGTCCACAACGCCGACGTGCAGACGTTCGTGCCGATCTTCTGGGAGGGCGAGCTCGTCGCGTGGGCGGGCGGCGTCACGCACGTGCTCGACATCGGCGCCTCGACTCCCGGCGGCGTGCCCGTGGGGCCCACTCACCGGCTCGACGACGGCATCGACCTGCCGTGCGTGAAGGTCGGCGAGAACGACGAGCTCGCCCGCTGGCACCTGGAGCGGTGCCGCAAGCAGACGCGGGCGCCCATGTACTACCTGCTCGACGAGCGCACCCGGCTCGCCGGCTGCCACATGATCCGCGACGCGGTGGAGCGGATCATCCGCGAGGAGGGGATCGATCGCTTCAAGAAGTTCTCTCGCGAGGTGATCGAGGAGGGGCGCCGGTCGTTCAAGTCCCGGATCCGCGAGATGACGGTTCCGGGGCGCTACCGGGCAGCGTCGTTCATGGACAACACCTACGCCGACAAGGTCCAGCTGCCCGCGCGGGCGCGCCGCGACTTTTTGATGCACGCGCCGTTTGAGGTGCGGATCGGCGGCGACGGTGAGTACGAGCTCGACCTCGACGGCTCGTCGGCATGGGGTTGGCACTCGATGAACTGCACGCCGTCGGCGATGCAGGGCGCGATCTGGGTGATGTTCACGCAGACCCTGATCTGCAACGACAAGGTGAACGACGGCGCCTACCTGGCGGTGAAGACGAACTTCCCCGAGGGCTCGATCGCGAACCTGGGCGACGCGGAGGGCTCGACGGGCATCTCCTGGGCGTTCCTGCAGCCCGCGTTCACGGGGTATCCGCGCACGCTTTCCCGAGCGCTGCAGGCGCGTGGGTTCATCGAGGAGGTGATCGGCGCGTACTCCGTCTCCGGCAACGTGATCCAGGGCGGCGGCATCGACCAGTACGGCAACTCCTCCGCGATCATGAACTTCGAGATCGCCGCTCAGGGGATGGGCGCGAAGTACGTGCTCGACGGCACCGACACGTGCGCGGCGATGTTCAACCCCGAGGGCGACGCGGGCGACGTCGAGATGTGGGAGCTGATCTGCCCGATGATCTACCTGTCACGGCGGATCAAGGCGAACACCGCGGGGCCCGGGCGCCACCGCGGCGGGTCGAGCTTCGAGTCGCTGCACATGATCTGGAACACCCCGTTCTGGGAGCTGCAGAACCTGGGCACGACGCGGCTGTTCACCTCGCAGGGGATCTTCGGCGGCTATCCAGGGTCCGTTGCCTACATCCACAACATCAAGCGCAACAACCTGCGCGAGCTGGCCGAGCGGGGCGAGGCGTACCCGGTCGCCGACGGGCGCTTCGACCGGCCCGAGCTGCTCGCGATCGAGGGTGACCGCACCTACAAGCTCGACAACTTCACGCTGCTCGAGCCGTTCGAGTCGGGCGATCTGTACCTCTCGGTGATGAAGGGTGCGGCGGGTCTCGGCGACCCGCTGGAGCGCAAGCCCGAGGACGTGCGCCGCGACGTGGAGGAGGGGCACCTCTTGCTTGAGTACGCCGAGCGCATCTACGCGCTGTCTGACCGCGATGCGGCGCGCCGGCGGCGGCTCGAGCGCGCCCGCCCATTCGACGACTGGTGGGTGGAGCAGCGCGAGCGGGTGCTCGTGGGCGACATCATCGAGCCGGTCAAAGTCGGCTACGAGGAGTCGATGAAGCTCTCGCCGCGCTGGGCGGCTGAGTTCCGCGGGTTCTGGGACCTGCCGGAGGACTTTGAGTTCGGCGTGCCGACCCCGACGTTGCCGCCGGACCTGCGGGCCAAGCCGGGCAAGATCACGCCTGCCGAGTCCGCGGCGGTGTTCCTGGAGCGCTCGCGCGTGGACCGCGTCGAGATGCCCAAGCCGGCAAGCGGGCGCACCCTGGAGCCCGAGACGCTCGCGGCGCTGTACGACGAGAAGCTCTCGCGGCGCGAGATCAAGGAGATCCAGTCGGGCTACAAGGATCCAGACCGGTTCGACAAGTGGGTCGCGCTGCTGCAGGAGCGCGTCGAATGGGACGACCCCATCGTGCTCCCGGTCGGCGAGGGGCTCTACGTCGTGCGCAGGCGCTCGGACGGGCAGCTCGTGATCCGCACGGACGCGGGGCACGACTTCTGCCGGGCCCACGAGAACTGGAAGCTGTTCGCGCCGATCTTCGTGCGCGACACCGAGGAGCTCCTCCAGGAGATCTACCCGCGCATGGCGCACTGCGACCCCGAATGGATGGAGCTGCGCGAGTTCTACTGCCCGATCTCGGGCCGCCTGCTCGAGGTGGAGGCGGTGCCGCCGGGCTACCCGGTCGTCCACGACTTCCTGCCGGATATCGAGGGGTTCTATCGTGGGTGGCTGGGCCGGGAGGTGCCCTGAGGGGCGCAAGGACGACCTGCGGATCACGCTGAAGAGGGCGCAAGAAGTTCGACGACGGCATCAGGCCCAGCGGGCCGCCTGACGGCGACCCCGACTCGGCCAATTGCGGCCCCGGCGTGGACAGCGTGAACGACGCCGAGATGGGCGACACGCTGATCGGCTGCGAGTAGGGCCCGTTCCGACGCGGACCGTCATTCCAGCGCCAGCGCCGGTTCCGGAGCGGCCCGTGGTCGCGTCCGCCACGCCTCGAAGGCCGCCGCCAGCGCAACCGCGCCCAAGGCCGCGCCGAAGAGCTCGAACGTGTGCTCCATGCCAAGCGGCCCAACCAGCGCGCCCGCGAGCACCGCGGGCACCGAGATCGCCAGGTAGGCGACCACGTAGAACGCGGACATCACGGCCGCGCGGCTGTCCAGAGGGATCGCTGCCGACAGCGCGCGCAGCGCCCCCAAAAACGCGACGCCGAAGCCGGCGCCGCCGATCGCCGACCCGGCGATGAGCAGGGCGCTCGACCCGGTCGACGCCGAGATGGAGATCAGCGCGAGGCCCGCGGCCAGGGCGACCGAGCCGAAGGAGGCGCCGATCCAGGGCGCGAGGCGCCCCCAGACGAGCTGCGCGAGCGCGCCGCAGGCGCCCACGGCGAACACCGGGATTCCCGCCACGAGGTGATTGCTCGACTCGAACAGGGTCGCGGAGAGCTGCGGGCCGAGCGCCAGGAAGAGCCCGCCGATGGACCACGATGAGAGCACGCCGAGGCTGGCGGCGACGAACGGTCGGCGGACCTCGGCCGGGACGCGGGGCCGCTTGGGGGGTGAGGCGCAGGCGATCCGGCTGGGCGACCGGCTCGGGCATGAGCAGCGCGCCGGCGAACGCGAGCGCAAACAGCACGAAGAGCACTGCGAAGGGCAGCACCCGCGGCGCCGGGAGCAGCTCGATGAGCGCCGCGCTCACCAGCACGCCGAGGCTCATTCCCGACGCGCTCGCGACGCCGTTCGCGAGGCCCGCCCCGGCCGGGTCGCGGCGCGGATGCAGATCGAGCAGCGCGGCGGCCGCGGCGCCGAGCGCAAGGCCGGTCGCGAGCCCCTGGATCGCGCGGGCCACGAACAGCCAAGCGAGCGACTGGGCTGCCGCGAACAGAACGGTTGCTGCCATCAGCGTCCCCAGCGAGCCCAGCAAGACGGGCCGCCGCCCGACGATGTCGGACACCCGTCCGGCGAGCAAAAGCGAGGCCAGGACGCCGAACGCGTACACGGCGTAGACCAGGGTGAGCACCACCTGGGAGAAGCCCCAGAGCTCCCGGTAGGTGGCGTAGAGGGGGGACGGGGTGCTCGATCCGTAGAGAGCCAGGCCGATGACCGCTGCGGAGAGGAGGTAGGCGATGCGCGTGTTCATTTCCCTTTTTCCATAGTTTTGGAAATACCGCGCAAAGTTGTACCATGGCCGCGTGGCCGATACAGCGGAGCTGCGCGAGCGGATCCCACACCCGCCGGCGGAAGCGCTGGATCTCGCCACGATCCTGCGCACGCTCGGCGACCCGCTGCGCCTGGAGATCGTGCGGATCCTGGCCGACGGCCGACCGCGGGTCTGCGGCGAGCTCGCCGAGCGGCTGCAGATCCCGACCTCGACCGGGTCGTACCACCTGCGCCTCCTGCGCGAGGCGGGCATCACTCGCACTCGCGTGCGCGGCACGTCGCGGGAGATCTCGCTCCGCCGCGATGATCTCGACGCGCGGTTCCCGGGGCTGCTCGACGCGCTGACTCGGTCGTAGCTGCGGCCGCGGGTGGCCCTAGGCGGTCACCGATTCGGAGCGATTGGGCTCGCCGGTTCGCTCGACACGGAGGCCGCCGGCGTGTAGCGTGGCCCAATGAGGAAGGCGGGGCTTTGGCTTGGCGGCGCGGCCCTGGCGGCGGTGCTGCCCGCCGCGGCGCACGCTGGCACGGTCGATGTCGAGCCCAGCGGAAAGACGAGCCGGGTGGCGGTCCGGGCGGCGGCGGGCGAGGCGAACCGCGTCGTGGTGCGGTCGGACGGGGCGACCGTAATCGTGCGCGACCGCGGCGCGCCGCTGGTCGCCGGAAACGGGTGCCTGCAAGCGACGGCGAACAGGGTCACGTGCGCCTTCCCGGCGTTCGTGGAGGCGCTGGTCGAACTCAAGGGCGGCAAGGATCGGGTGCGCGTGCGGGGCGCCTTCTTGCGCCTCGTCGCCTTCGGCGGGCCGGGGGCCGACCGGATCACAGGCGGGCCGCGCACCGACGTGCTCGACGGGGGCGCGGGCCCGGACGTGCTCGATGGGCGCGGGTCGGTCGATGTCGCGACGTACCTGGAGCGCAACCAAGGCGTACGCGTCACGCTCGCGGACGGCAAGCGCAACGACGGCGGCAAGGTCGACGGCGCGCAGCGCGACCTGCTGCGGCGGATGGAGCACGTGTTCGGCGGCAACGGCAACGACGTGCTGGTGGGCGACGGGAAGGTGAACAGCCTGTTCGGCGGGCCCGGCAGGGACCTGCTCCGCGGCCGCGGCGGGGACGACGATCTGATCGGCGGCACCGGCAACGACCGCGCGTTCGGCGGTCCGGGCGATGACCTCTTCCCCGGCGATACGGGGCGCGACCGCAGCTTCGGCCAGGGCGGAGCCGACCACTTCCAGGGCGCGGGCGCAGGCAGCGGCCCCGACCTCTTCGCTGGGGGCAAGGGGCGCGACACCGCGCAGTACTCGTTCGGCAGCGTGCGGCTCTCGCTCGACGGGGAGGCAAACGACGGGCGATGCGCCGATCCCGCGTGCACGTCGTCGGACTAGGGCGACAACCTCGTCAGCATCGAGATCCTTCAGGCCGGCTTCGGCGACGACGTCCTGATCGGCTCGAAGGCGGCCGAGGAGTTCTCGCCCTCGCGGGGGGCCGACACGGTGCTGGCGCGCGGGGGCGACGATGTGATCGAGGTGTCTGAGGACGGCGACCCGGACGTGTACAACTGTGGTGCGGGTGTCGACTCGATCGTGGGCATGCCCGACGCCTTCGACATGAATCCCAACTGCGAGTAGCGCGCACCGATGATCTACATGGTCCGCGGCGAGCCGGCCCCGGCTCGCACCAAGCCGATCGAACCCGACCCGTCCCTCCCGCGCGCGCTCGTGATCGGCGCCGGCGCTTCGGGGATCACCGCGGCGAAGGCGCTGAACGAGGCGCGGGTCCCGTTCGACTGGTTCGAGATGGGCCCGGAGGTGGGCGGCAACTGGGTGCTGAACAACCCGAACGGGGTGAGCGCCTGTTACTCGACGCTCGAGATGAACACGTCCGGGCCACGGATGTCGTTCTCGGACTTCCCGATGCCCAACGAGGACTACCCGATGCACTGGGAGGTCCGCGAGTACTTCAACGCGTACGTGGACCACTTCGCGCTGCGCGAGCTGATCACGTTCAACGCGAAGGTGGAGCGCGTGAAGCGGCTCGATGACGGGACCTGGGAGGCGACCGTGGCGGGGGACGGGGTCGATGGCGGCAGGCTGGTGCGCCGCTACGACGCCGTGGTCGTCTGCAACGGGCACCACTGGGACAAGCGCTGGCCCGACCCGCCGTACCCGGGCGAGTTCGCGGGCGAGGTGATGCACGGTCACGACTACCGCGGGCCCGAGCAGCTCGAGGGGCGGCGTGTGCTGGTGGTGGGCGGCGGCAACAGCGGGATGGACGTGGCGCGCGACGCGAGCTACGTGGCGGAGGCCGCGTATCTCTCGCTGCGCCGCGGCGTGTGGATCGTGCGCAAACGCCTCGACGGGCGCCCCGTCGACCAGATCCCGCGCCCCGCGTGGCTGCCCGGGTGGGCCAAGCAGCTCATGCTCGAGTTCGGCCGGATCCGCTCGGGCGATCCCACCAAGGTGGGGTTGCCGAGGCCGGACCACCGGATCGGACACGCCCATCCGACGCTCTCCGACCAGATCTACGACCGGCTCGCGGCGCGCGCGGTGATCCCCAAGCCGGCGATCGAGGAGCTGCGCGGCGAGCGGGTCAAGTTCGTGGACGGCAGCGAGGAGGAGATCGACCTCATCGTGTACTGCACCGGGTACAAGGTGAGCTTCCCGTTCTTCGACGAGGGCCTGGTCTCCGCCCCCGGCAACCGGCTCGATCTGTACCGGCGGACGTTCCACCCGGACATCCCGGGGGTCTACTTCGTCGGGTTCATGCAGCCCTTCGGGGCGATCATGCCGCTCGCCGAGGTACAGGGCGTGTGGATCGCGGAGCTGCTCACTGGGCGCTACGCGCTGCCCTCGCGCGAGGAGATGCTCGAGGACATCCGGCGCGAGCGTGAGTGGCACGAGCGGCGCTTCTACCGCTCGGAGCGCCACACGATGGAAGTGGACTTCGACGAGTGGCTCGCCGAGGCAGAGCGCGAGCGCAGGCGGGGGGCGCAGCGCGCGCGGACGCTCGGCAACCCCCTCGGCGTGCCGGCGCGCGCGGCGCAGGCGGCGACCGCCTGAGGCGGCGCTAAGCGCTAAGCGGCGGCGCGCCGCACCGGCGCGGGGCTCGGGCGCAGGTCCTCGAGGCGCAGCGTGGGCCAGCCCGAGGGCGGGCCCGCGGGGCGTTCGATCTTCTCGGGGCGCTCGCTCTCCGGGAGCGACGCGAGGAGCTCGGCGATCCGCGGTTCCTGGAGCTGGCGGCGGACCGTTCGGATCGCCGTCTCCAGGGTGCGGTGCCGGTTGCGGCGGCTCATCAGGTTGCCCCCCATGACCTCGAGGTCCTCGGCGGTCGGCTGGATGAGGATGACCTCGGTCCCGGTCGCGCTCACCTTCTTGCGCTCGCTGCCCAGCCTGCGCCCGGAGTGGTCGCGGAACACGTTGCCGAGCAGGCTCAGCGGGTTCCAGGCACGCGTGGGGTGGAGCGTAGAGGTGGGGTTGAGGCAGATCACGAGGTCGAGGTCCTCGGTGCGCACGACGTCCAGGTTCGACGTCGACCAGATGCCGCCGTCGACGTAGCGGCGGCCCGCGATCGTGACCGGGTCGTAGAAGCCCGGGATCGCGCAGGAGGCCGCGACGGCGTCGGCGAGCTCGGCGGGCGGGGCGTCGTCACGGCCGAAGACGACCCGCCGGCCGGTCTCGTAGTCGCAGGCGACGACCCGCATGCCGGGGTGCGGGCTCCAGCCCGAGGGCACGGCGCGCCGCACGGTGTCCTTGAGCGGCTCGGTCGAGATCACGCCGCGCGGGGCCCAACCGGCGAGCACGGCCGCCGGCGGGTAACGGTGCGGGCGCAGCAGCGTGCGCAGGGCGAGCTTGGGGGAGCCGGGGCCGATCGGCGGCAGGGCCCTGGCGGGGCGGAAGACCGCGCCCGAGTTGCGGTCGGCCGCGGAGGCGGGCTCGCCGCGGGCGTCGGTGAGACCGGGGATGTCCTCGCCCGCGGAGTGGGCGACCATGAACCACAGCGGCGTGCCCGCGGAGACGAGCGCGCCGATCATCGCGCCGGCCGACGTGCCGACGATGCGGTGCGCGTCCGCGGGATCCCAGCGCGTCTCGGTGGCGAGCGCGTACAGCCCGCCGGTCAGCCAAGCGCCACCCTGGATCCCGCCGGCGCCGAGGACGAGGCCTACTCTCATCGCGGGTTACACCCTACGGCCTAGATGGAGATTCGTCGTCGCGTCCGGTAGACGAGTTCGGGAACGTCGACCCGACCCCGGCGAAGGTCACGGTTCGGGTGAAAGGACGACGCTGAGCGAGGCGCCTCGGGAACGGCGCTGGCCTGCGCGCCTTGGGCGTGCTGTCGGCGCCTCGTGCCGCCCGCCCCGTGGCATCGCCACCCTCCCGGGTGCGGCCAGAGCAGCGGTGAAGTGCCGCGTTCGCGCAGAGGGGCACAGGTGACAAGGAGCTGTCGGGTCCCGCTAGAGTTCTTGCCCGCTACGCGGCTGTGGTGGAACTGGCAGACACGCGAGCTTCAGGTGCTCGTGGGCGCAAGCCCGTGGGGGTTCGAATCCCTCCAGCCGCACTCGAGGGCCGCTCGCGAAGCGGCTCTTTCGCGTTCAGGGACCGGTTTCGATAGCCGGCTTGCGGGTAGGCGAGCCCTGAGTTCCCCGCAAGCGTTCCCCAGAGGGGAGAAGGGAGTCCCGACAAACCATGCTCGCACTCACCGAGGAGGCCGCGGCCGCGGTCCAGACCATCCTCGCGTCGTCGCAGATGCCCGAGGGCAGCGGCATGCGCATCTCGCGAGCCGACGACCCGGCAGCGAACAGCGCCGGCACCGGCGTCGAGTTGCATCTGACCCTCGTCGAGGGTCCGCAGGAGGGCGACCAGGTCGTGAGCGATCCGCCGGTCTTCTTGGAGCCCGAGGCGGCTGAGGTCCTCGACGACAAGGTCCTCCACGCCGAGATCTTCGAGGATCAGGTGCGCTTCACCGTCGCCGAGCAGACGTGATCATGCGCGTGGGCGTTCGCTAAGATGCCCGCCCACACGCCGCTATCGTCTAGGGGACTAGGACGCCGGATTCTCAGTCCGGAAACCCGGGTTCGAATCCCGGTAGCGGTGTAGCCGCAGACCCCGCTCTCCGAGCGGGGTTTCGTCGTGTCAGGGCCCACGCGAAACCCCGGGCCGCGAGCGCGCGGCCCCCGCACCGAGCCGTCCACCTTCCGCCGGATGTCGGCGCTCTTCTGCGCGGTATAGAGTTGAACTCCTCCGCGCGCGGCGGAGGCAAAAGAGATCAAACCCGGACAGCGCTCGCGGCTCGCGCCGCCCCGGGGGAGAGGGCGCAGCTAGGAGGCAGAGGTGCGTGACCACTCCCCGGCAACGTTGCTTGCGATCGCGACGCTGGCGCTGACAGGCCTGTGCGCGCCCGCAGCGCACGCGCAGCAGTCGCAGGGCATCAGCTGGCCGGAGGGGCAGGCTCTGCCGACGTTCGCCGAGCCCAGCGCCCTGGACGTCGTCGAGCTGCCCGGGCTCGAGGGAGATCTGAAGCTCCTGCTCGGCACGCTGCAGGGCGTCGTCAACCGCGCCGAGCCGCGCATCTATTTGATCGGCGACGACGCCGGGATCGAGGGCCGCTACGCGTGGCTCGACACCCTCGGGATCCCGTACGAGGTCGAGACCGACCCGCTCGCGCTCGTGGAGAAGTACGCGGACGAGGTCGAGGGCACAATCGTCTACGACCCCGCGCTCGCGGACTCGATCAACGTCGCCACGACGTTGGCGGGCCTGAAGGACGCAGTCGTCGCAAGCCCCGACCTCGCCCAGACGCTCGCCGACGACTACGGGCTCGAGGTGATCGAGGATCTGCGCGGGCGCTTCGAGAGCCGCCTCGACGCCTACGAGTGGCAGTTCGAGGAGCTCTGGCCGCAGGCGACCCACCGGATGCTGATCGGCCTCCCGCCGGAGCGGGGCGGGGGCGGTCTGCCGCCGTACTACACGGTGCTCGCCGAGGCCGAGGAACACATCCACGGCGAGCAGAACCGGGCCACGTACGAGTTCGACCTCTCCGACCACCTCGGTGGCGAAGCGGTCTGGGTGCGCTTCGAGGACGCTTTCACCGGTGACGGCTGGGGCCCGTCGGTGCGGCGGGTGACCCTGCGGGCCGACGGCCAGCCGATCGCGGACTTCGTCGCCGGAAGCGCCGAGGAGGCGCCGTACCTGTACGACGACCGGGGCTCGCAGGTCGCCTCCGGATCGCACCGCTTCGCCGATGGGGGCGCCCGCTTCGTCTACCGCTTCGAGCCGCCCGCGAGCGCGAGCGAGCTGACGCTCTCGGTCGACATGTCGAACGAGTTCAAGGTCTCGGTGACCAACGTCGAGCCCAAGCGCGACGGCTACGCGTACCTCCGCGACTATGCCGTCGCCAACCGGGCGATGGTCTTCTGGCTCGACCCGAACATCTCCGCCGAGCGCGAGCTGTTCGAGCGGATCATGGGGGAGACCGAGCCGCCGACCCCGTACCTGGGCTGGTTCGCGCAGGACGTGGCCGGCGAGTTCGCGGGCACCGAGCTCGTCTCTCGCTACGGCGTCTACGTCCTGGCGGCGGACTGGTTCGAGAACATGAGCGTCCACTCGGGCGTCCGCGCGCCGATTGCCGACTCGCAGCGCGCCGCGACCGCGCCGCCGCTTGAGAACAAGGTCTACGTCACCTTCGTCATGTCCGAGGGCGACAACCTCCAGTACAACGAGCACCGCATGCGCCAGCTGTGGGAAGACCCGCGGCGCGGCGACGTGCCGATCAACTGGAGCACCTCGCCGCTCCTCGCCGACGCCGCCCCGGGCATCCTCGCCCATTACCAGGGCACGGCGACGCCGAACGACTATCTGATCGCGGGTCCCTCCGGCGCTGGGTACATCTACCCGGTGCACTGGCCCGCAGGCGAGTTCAACTCGTTCGCGGCCCAGACCAGCGAGTACATGCGGGCGACCGGCATGGACGTCGTCTACGTGCTGAACCGCGCCGATCACCACGACGTCCCGCTCCCGGCCGAAATCGCGGACGCATACATCAACCAGGTGGGTCCGCGCGGCATGTTCCTGCACTGGGGCGGGTCGACCGAGACCACGCTGCTCGGCGACGTCCTCCCGCTCGCCACCGTCCGCGGCGCGGGGGGCAAGCAGGAGGTGCAGAACGCCATCGCGGCCGCGGCGGCGGGCTGGGAGGGCACCTCACCGCTCTTCCTGACGATCGGAGTGCTCGCCTGGAACACCACGCCGCAGCACCTCGCCGAGGTGGCGGAGGAGCTCGGGCCGCAGTTCGAGATCGTGCGCGCCGACCAGTACTTCAAGCTCGTGCGCCAGGCCCACGGCATTGCCGTCCCCAAGCTCACGCTGCGCGCCGACCCCCGCAGGTTGCGAGTCCCGGCGAAGCGCAAGCGCGTGCGCCTCGCGCTGCGCGTGGAGAACGTGGGGGACATGCCGAGCGGCCGCGTGCGGCTCTGCGTGCGGGCGCAGCGCAAGCGCGTCAAGGTCGCGGGCAAGCGCTGCGTGACGCGCGAGGTAGCCGACGCCGGCGAGGTCCGCCAGCGCTTCACCCTGCGGCTGCGCCGGGCCGCGCGCGGCAAGCTCACCCGCGTGAAGCTCACCGCGCGGGGCCCGCGGGTGGGCAAGCAGCGGGTCGTCGCCCGGCTGCGCGTGCGGCGCTGAGCGGCCGGGCGCCAAGCCGCCTAGCATGGGCTCATGAAGCGCGCGCCCGAGCTTCGTTCCCTGTCGCGGGATCACCACCAAGCGCTCGTCGCGAGCCTCAAGCTGCGCCGCGCCGACGAGCGCACGGCGGCCGAGGCCGTCGCGCACTTCCAGAGCTTCTGGCGCGGGGACGGCGAGCGCCATTTCGAGATCGAGGAGGCGGTGCTCCTCCCCGGATACGTGCGGGGCGGGGGAGACCCCCGGCACGAGCTCGTCGGCCGCGTGCTCACGGACCACGTCGAGATCCGCGCCGCGGCGCGCGACCTGGCGCCCGAAGCCGATCCCGCCGAGCTGCACCAATTGGGCGAGCGCCTCGCCGCGCACGTCCGCCTCGAGGAGGACGAGCTCTTCCCGCTGATCGAGCGCGAGCTCGATCCCGAGGCGCTCGCCGAGCTCGGCGCCGAGCTCGAGCGCGCCGAGTCCGCCTAGCCCACGTTCTGAAGGAGCACGCCGGTGAAGTAGGCGAGGGTCGCGGCGAGCCCGCCGATCGCGAGCGTCTCGACCCCCGAGCGCACCCAGCTGCGCCCGACGAACGGCGCCTTGAGCGCGCCCACGATGAAGAACGCCGCACCGGTGAGCACGGCCGCCCAGAGGAACGGGTCGGCGACCTCGCCGATCACCAGGTCGTAGGCGAAGGTGAGCAAGGGGATCGCGCCCACCGCTATGAACGCGACGAACGTGGAGAGGGCCGCGCGGAACTCGTCAGGGTACGTCGCGGAGAACCCGTGCTCCTCGCTCAGCATGGTCTCCAGCCAGAGCTCCTCGTTGCCGGTGATCACCTCGACCACTCGCTCGAGCTCGTCGCCCTCGAAGCCTTTCGCGGCGAAGATCTGGCGGATCTCCTCGCGCTCGCCCTCGGGGAACTCGCGGATCTGGCGGAGCTCGTCGTCACGGGTCCGCTCCCGGCGCTGGCGCTCGGCGCGCGTGCCGAGGAAGTTGCTCACCGCCATGCTGAACCCGTCGGCGATCAGGTTGGCGACACCGAGGATGATCACGACCGTCTCGTCGAGCTGCGCTCCCTGCACGCCGGCGACGACGGCGAACGTCGTGATCGCGCCGTCGATGGCGCCGTAGATGAAGTCGTGCAGGTAGCTGGGCGCGCGCTCGCCCTCGAGCCGCTTCGCGATCGCTCGCGGCGTGTGTTGCTCGGCTAGCGCGCGGCGGCTGGACGTACCGGGCATGGTCGCTCACCCGCAGCCTCGCACAGGGACCGGTCGGGCGCATGCGTGGTCGCTACGGGTGCGGCGCCTCGCGGCGCCCGCGCGCCTCGCGCACCGCCTCCGTGGCTGCGCCCAAAAGAAGCGCCAGCGCGAGGCCGAGTAGGAGGGGCAGCCAGAAGCGCTCGCGGAAGGCGTTCCCGCCGAGGTACCCGAGCAGCGCCGTGTAGGTCGCCCACGCGGTCGCGGCCACGGTGTCGGCGACCAGGAACCGGCGGTAGCGGTAGCCGATCGTGCCGCACGCGAACGTCGTCGCCGTCCGGCCGGCGGGTATGAAGCGCCCGACGATGATCACCGTCGCGCCGCGCACGGCGAGCTGGTGCTTCGCCCACCCGTACAGGCGGCTCGCGCGCGGGCCCCGCAGGAAGCGGCGCGCGAGCGGCGGGCCCACGCGGCGCCCGAGCAAGTAGAACGCGTTGTCGCCCGCGATCCCTCCGAGCGCGCCGACCGCGATGACCAGGGGGAGCGACAGGCCTTCGTTCGCGGCGATGATCCCAGCGGTGATCATCGCCGTGTCCCCAGGTGCGAACGGGACGAAGTCGTCGACGAAGATGATCAGCGCGAGGACCGCGTAGGTCGCGGGATCCGAGCCCACGTGATCGAGGACGAAGTCCAGCACGGGCCGAAAGCGTCGCAGGGCGAGCGCCCGCCCGCGGGCCCCGCCGGTCGCGCCGCAGCGGCGCGCCCGCGGCGGCCGCCCGCCTATCCTCGGGGTGGAGGCGATAGCGATGGCGCGGACGGTCGAGATCCCCGACTACGAGATCCAGGACGACGTCGTCCTGGACCCCGAGCGCACGGCGCTCATCGTCGTAGACATGCAGAACGACTTCGTGAAGGAGGGCGGCGCGCTCGTCGTCCCCGGCGCCGAGGCGACGATCCCACGCATCGCCGAGCTGCTCGAACTCGCCCGCTCGTCCGGCATGCGGGTCGTCTTCACCCAGGACACCCACGGCGAGGACGACCCCGAGTTCAAGATCTGGGGCGAGCACGTGCGCCGGGGCACCTGGGGGTGGGAGATCGTTGATGAGCTCGCCCCGCGCGAGGGCGAGCTGGTCGTCGAGAAGGTCCGCTACGACGCCTTCTACGGCACCCATCTCGATCACACCCTGCGCCAGTGGGGAGTGGACACCTTGGTGCTCTGCGGCACCGTGGCCAACATCTGCGTGCACTACACGGCCGCCAGCGCGGCCCTGCGCTGGTACCACGTGATCGTCCCGCACGACGCCGTCTCCGCCCTCCACGACTTCGACCTGGAGTCGTCATTGCGCCAGACGGCGTTCCTGTTCAACGGCACGATCACGACGGTCGGCGCGCTGCGCACCTCCTAGCCGGGTGCGCGTCCCGGAGCGTGATCCGGGCGCGGCGGGGTAGCCGGGTGCCGACGCAGGCGCGTATCGGGCGCGCCGCGACAAGGAGGCCAAGGATGAGTACAGCCCTGATCGTCGTGATCGTGATCGTCGCCATCGTCGTCCTCGCCATGCTCGCGCTCGCGGGCAGCCGCAGGCGCAGCCAGGAGCACGCGCGCCGGCGCGAGGAGGCGCGTGGCCACCGTCGCCGCGCCGCCCGGCACGAGCTCGAGGCGGACCGCGAGGCGGCCGCGGCGGACGAGCGCGCGGCCCGTGCCCGCCGTGAGGCGGCGGAGGCGGAGGCGCGCGCCCAGGACGCCGACCGCGCCCGGGAGCGCGCGCGAGAGGCAGAGCAGCGCGCTGCGGACATCGACCCGGACGGCGACGGCCCGCGGGAGGAACGGCGCGAGTCGAGGACGGAGCGCGGAGAGAGCCGGTGACCGTCCCGGGGGCGCGCCGCCTGGCTGTCCTGCTAGCCGCGGGCGCGCTCGCGATGAGCGGCGCAGCCTGCGGCGAGGACGACGTCGACCAGGCGACCGACGAGATCCGCGAGGCGGGCGAGGACGCGGCCGACAAGGCCAAGCAGGCGGGCGAGGACGCGGCCGCGGAGGCCAAGGAGGCGGGCGAGGACGCCGGGCAGAAGCTCGACGAAGCCCCCGACGAGGCCGGCGAGCAGCTCGACGAAGCGCGCGACGAGGCCGACAAGGCGCTCGACGACGTAACGGGCGGCTACGGCTCGGGCGACTAAGCGCCGCTGGGGCCCGCGACGGTGCGAGCGAGGCCGGGTCGCCCGGTGAGTACCGCGTGCGCCCCGGCTACCTTCAATGGGCGTGACAGCCACCTCCCTCGCGACGACCGTCGTCGACGCCCGACCCGAGCACCTGGAAGCGATCGCGGCGATCTACGCGGCCGCGGTCCAGACGCCCGCCACCTTCGACCTTGAACCGCCCTCGCTCGAGCGGTGGCGCGAGACCCTGCGCGCCACCGACGCGGACGCGGGCAACGAGCTGCTCGTCGCGCTCACCGATGGGGAGGTCGTGGGGTTCGCGAAGAGTGGCCCGCACAAGGACCGAGGCGGGTACGCCACCACGCGCGAGACGTCCGTGTACGTGCACGCCGACCACCGCGGCCGCGGCGTCGGCCACGCGCTCTACGGCGAGCTGCTCGCGCGGCTCGAGCGCGCGCCTGTGCTGCTCGCGGTCGCGGGCGTGACCCAGCCCAACCCGGCGAGCGAGGCGCTTCACCGCGCCCACGGCTTCACCGAGGTCGGCGTCTTCCGCGGCGTCGGCGTCAAGTTCGGGCGCACCTGGGACGTGCGCTGGTTCCAGCGGCCGCTGACGCCTGGCTCCGCCTAGGCGCGGGCGCCGCGCGGCCGCCGGCCCCGGCTCGCGAAGAACTCGGCCTCCTGCCGACCGAGCTCGGTGACCGGCTCGTCGCCGTAGAGCCACTCGCGCGCGATCCGGTGCCAGTTGGCGCGGGCGCGCAGCTCGCCGAGCACGGCCAGCGTGAGCATCTCGAGCCGGCGGCCGAGCAGGTGCTCGGGATTCACGTTCTGGTGACGCATCCTGCGGAAGTGGCGCCCGCGCGGGTCCCCGGCCTCGATCGCGATCCGCGCGACCACGTTGGGGTCGAGCTGCGTCTCCTGGTCGACCGTGTACCACCAGGTCGCGTCGCGCACGTACGCGAGCAGGTCCTCTGGCGCGAGCCGGTCGGGTTCCGGCAAGAAGCCGCCCTCGGCCCACAGCCGGTGGAGTTCCGCCGCGTCGCCCTCGGTCGCGGCCCGGCCGCTCGCGAGCTCGAGCTCGACCGTGCGCTCGTCGACCTCCTTGAAGAGGCCGAAGTCGAGGAACGCGATCCTCCCGTCGGCCATCCGCAGCATGTTGCCCGGGTGGGGATCGCCTGAGAACCGGCGGTGCCGGTACATCGAGCCGAAGTAGAAGCGGTAGACGATCTCGCCGATGCGATTGCGCTCCTGCGGGCTGTCGGTGCGCATCACTTCGAACCCCTCGCCCTCGACGTACTCGCTGACGATCACCCGCTCGCGAGACATCGAGGTGACCACGTCGGGCACGTGGATGAAGGGGTGCCCCCGGTAGAGGCGCGCGAGCGTGCGGTGGTTCGACGCCTCGAGCTCGTAGTCGAGCTCCTCGACGATCCGCTCGCGGATCTCCTCGCCGACCGCCTTGACGTCCATCTGCGGCGTGATGCGCTTGGCGAGCCGCAGCAGCATCCCAAGGTTCTGCATGTCGGCGCGCACGGCGTCGGCCACGCCGGGGTACTGGACCTTGACGGCCACGCGCCGGCCGTCGTGCAGGCGCGCCCGGTACACCTGCCCGATCGATGCCGCGGCGATCGGTTCCGGCTCGAACTCGGCGAACGCGCGCTCCACCGGCTCGCCCAGCTCCTCGGCGATCACCCTCTCCATCTCGTCGAAGGAGACGGTCGGCGCCGCGTCGCGCAGCTCGGCGAGCTTGCGCTGGAACTCCTCGCGGTACGCCTCGGGCACCAGGCCGAGGTCCATGAACGAGAGCATCTGCCCGACCTTCATCGCGGCGCCCTTCATGCCGCCGAGCACCTGGACGATCTGCTCCGCGGTCTCGATGTGGCGCCGCTCGAGCGCCCTCTCCGAGCGCTGTGAGGAGCGCACCAGGTTGGCGGTCTTCGTGCCCGCCTGCTTGACCGCAACCTCGGCGGCGGTCCGGCCGATGCGGCTGAGGCGCTGGAGCCTGCCGGTGGGGAGCTTCTCGTCGGCCATGGAATCGCAGCGTAGCCGTGCGCGTGCCGCTGGCGGCGCGGTCAGTCGCGCCTAAGGCGCGCCTGCGCTGAGCTAGTCCTCGCGAGCGCGCACGACCATCGGCAGCCCGCCGTCGGGGCTCAGCGTCGGCATCTGCCGGATTCGCATGGTGTGGCCGGGGACGTGCTCGAGCCGGAAGCGCTGCAGGATCAGCGTCGCGAGCGCCTTCACCTCGGTCTGCCCGAAGCGCTTGCCGATGCAGATCCGCGAGCCGCCTCCGAACGGCACATAGGCTCCGCGCGGCAGCGCCGCCTTGCGCTCGGGCGTAAAGCGGCGCGGGTCGAACGCCTCCGGGTCCGGGAAGACCTCCGGGAGGCGGTGGCTAGCCCACGAGCTGTAGTTGACGTAGGTGCCCGCCTTCACCGTGTGGCCGCCGAACTCGAAGTCGTGCACGGCGCGCCGCGGCCCGATCCACGCCGGCGGGTAGAGGCGCAGGGTCTCGTCGATCGCCATCCCGAGCTCCGGCAGCTCACGCTCGAGCTGCATCGGGTCCGGCCGGCGTCCGCCCAGCACCTCGTCGAGCTCGGCCACGACCCGCTCGCGCGCGCTGCGGTTGCGGGCGAGCTCGTACATGAGGAACGTGAGCGTCGAGGTCGACGTGTCGTGCCCCGCGAACATCAGCGTCATCACTTGGTCGCGGATCTCGCGGTCGGAAAACCCCTCGCCGCTGTCGTCGCGCGCCGCGATCAGCATGCCGAGGATGTCGCGGCGCGGCTCGGGCTCGGCGCGGCGCTTGCGGATCTCCCCGTGGACGATCTCGTCGAGCCGCGCGCGCGAGCGCTGCATTGAGCGCCACGGCGAGCCGGGGCCGCGCAGAAGCCGCTTGTGGAAGTCGATGCCGTAGTAGGAGAGCGCGCGCTCGAAGTGCTCGGCGGCCTCCGCGCCCTGGCCGCGGTCGTCGGGGTCCAGCCCGAGCAGGGCCCGCATCGCGATCCGCATCGCGACGTTGCGCATCCAGTGGTAGATGTCGATCGTCTCGCCGGGCCGCCAGCGGGCGAGTGCGGCCTCGCCTTCCTCGAACATGACCTCGGTGGCCGCCATGATCTGCTCGCGGTGGAAGGCGGGCATCATGATCCGCCGCGCCTCGTCGTGGTACGCGCCGTCGATCGTGAGCAGCCCGTCGCCAAGCAGCGGGATCAGATCGCCGAAGCTGCCCTCGCGCCAGTGGAAGTACTCCGGATGCTCGACCAGGATGAAGTGGTTCGCCGCGGGCCCGAGCATGAACACGACCCGCGAGTGCAGCAGGCGCACGCTGAAGATCGGCCCGTACTCGCGGTAGAGCGGCAGGAGGATCGAGAGCGGGTCGCGCGCCATCACGCGCGTGCGCTGGAAGTCGAAGTCCGCCGGCCCGGGCGGGAACGTGCCGCGCGCCGCGCGCTCGCTGAGCAGGTCGCTCGCGACGCGCACGATGGGGTTCGCTGACAGTCGCGGCGGCGCCTCTGCCCTCACGGCCAGAGCATAACTGACTGCTTGGTCAGTTCAATGGTCGGAACGGCGCTTCGCGGGGCGCGTATGGGGTACGTTGCGCGCAGCCGGAAACGCCGAGCCGGAGAGGGAGAGTTGGACACGAGCCATCTGAAGCGCATCCCGCTGTTCGCGGAGGTGCCCGATGACGCGCTGCGCACGATCGCCCCGTTCGCCACCGTCGAGGAGTGGCCCGAGGGCAAGGAGATCGTGCGCGAGGGTGGGTTCTCGAACCACTTCTACGCGATCGAGGAGGGCACGGTGAAGGTCGAGCGCGAGGGGCGCAAGCTCGCCGACCTGGGGCCCGGCGACGTGTTCGGCGAGCAGGGCCTCCTGGAGCGCTCGGAGCGTTCGGCGACGGTGATCGCGACCTCCCCGGTCAAGCTCATCAAGATCGAGCACTGGGAGCTCTCCCGCATGCGGAAGGCCATGCCCGAGGCCTACGACGCGCTGGTCGCCAAGGTCGAGGAGCGCAAGGCCGCCCAGGACGCCGAGGGGTAGGGGCCCGCCCGGCGCGTGCCGCCGCCCGCGGGGTTAAACTGACCTCGTCCATAAGGCCGCGTGGCCAAGGGAAGTCCGGTGAAAGACCGGCGCGGTCCCGCCACTGTGACCGGCTAGCGCGACACCGCACGGGACGCCAGGCGCGTCCCAGCCACTGAGGGGTCACCGACGCCTCGGGAAGGCGCGGGTCGAGTGCCGGAAGCCAGGAGACCTGACCCGCGGCAGCCGAAGAAGTCCCTCGAGGAAAGGGTGGCTACATGCTCCATACGTTCGCTGCGCGCGTGCGCAGCTCGCTCGTTGTGACCGTCGCGGCCGTCGCCTGCGCGCTCGCCTGCGCGCCCGCGGCCGCCGAAGCCAAGGCCGCGCTCGTCCAGCTGCGCGTGGAGGGCCCAAGCGGCACGCTCGATCCCGGCACCTGGTACGTGACCGGCAACGAGCGCGTCCGGCTCGGCCGCGGCCACGCCTGCAAGAACCGCAAGGGCGGCGAGAAGTTCCGGGGCCCCAGCGCGCTCACGCTGGCGGCCACCGCCGCGCGCCACAACAAGAGGCTGAGCCCGGTGCGCGTCCGCCCGACCGACTTCGGGCCGCAGCTCTGCCAGATCGGCTCGCTGCGCAGCTACGGCGCCTACCCGGACCCGACCGGCGGCCTTCTGTTCTGGATCAACGGGGCCTCGGGCTCCTCGAGCCCGGACCTCGCGATGCTGCGCAACGGCGACAGCGTGCTCTGGCACTGGGCCGAGTTCGGCACCGACCCCGAGGTGTTCACGGAGACGCCGCTGACGCTGCGCAAGGTGCCCGCCGGCACCACGGAGACCACGTTCACCGTGCGCGTCCTCGAATACGACTTCGGCGGCAACGCGACGCCGGCGGACGGCGCGACGATCACGGGCGCGGAGAGCGTCGTGCCGCTCGGGGGCGGCCGCTACCAGGTCACGGTCGCGCGCGGCTTCTCGACGCTGCAGGCCGAGCGGGGCCTGAACGTCCGCTCGGAGCCGGTCGAGGTCTGCTCGCGCCCGAAGGCCGCCAAGTGCCCCAAGGCGCACGGGCGCACGATCTACGGCAGCGACAAGGGCGACCGCCTGCGCGGCACGCGCGGCTGGGACGTGATCGCCTCCGGCAAGGGCAACGACCGCATCGACATCCGCAAGGGCGGTCGCGACCGCGTGAACTGCGGGCCGGGCAAGGACGTCGTCGTGGTGAAGCGCGGTGACCGGGACGACCGCATCGGCCGCAGTTGCGAGCGCGTGATCCGCAAGGGATGACGCCGCGTCGCGCCACGGCGGCCGCGGCGGCGGCGCTCGTCGCCGCGGTCGCCGGGTGCGGCTTCGGCGCCGGTGAGCGCGACGAGGGCGTGGCGACGATCACCGTGACCCGTGACTTCGGAGCAGAGGAGATGACCGTGATCGACGTGGAGGACCCGGCGGAGAGCGACACCGTGATGCGGGTGCTCGACCGCAGCGTCGAGCTGCGCACCCGCTACGGCGGGGGCTTCGTGCAGGCGATCGACGGCGTCGCGGGCGGGCGCACCGGCGGCCGCACCCACGACTGGTTCTATTACGTGGACGGCATCGAGGCCTCGGTCGGCGCGGCCGAGTGGCCGCTGCGCGCGGGCCAGCGCGTCTGGTGGGACCACCGCGACTGGACGACCGCCATGCGCGTGCCCGCCGTCGTCGGCTCCTTCCCGGAGCCGTTCCTGCAGGCCGCCGCCGAGCCCGAGGAGCGCCTCGAGGTGCGCGTCGAGTGCGCGGGCACGGACGCGGCCTGCGACGCGGCCGCCGAGGCGCTCGCCGACGCGGGCGTCGAGGCCGAGCGCGCCGAGCTCGGATCCCCAGGCGGCGAGGAGGCGCTGCGCGTGGTCGTCGGCGAGTGGGACGCGGTGCGCGGGGACGACGTGGCCGCCCTGCTCGAGCGCGATCCCGCCGAGAGCGGCGTCTTCGCCCGCTTCGAGGGCGAGGGCGGCGAGTGGGAGCTGGTCGCGCTCGACGAGCGCGCCGAGCCCGCCGCCTCGGTCCCGGCCGACGCGGGCCTCGTCGCCGCGCTGCGGGCGGGCGAGGAGCCCCCGACGTGGGTCGTGACCGGCGCGAGCGCCGAGGCCGTTGAGGCGGCGGCCGGCGCGCTCGACGAGGAGGCTCTCCGCAACCGCTACGCGGTCGCGGTCGCGGACGGCGCGCCCGTGCCGCTGCCGGTTGGGGAGGGGGCGCCGTGATCGCGGCCCTCGCCTACGTGCCGCGCGGCAGCGCGCTCGACCGCTGCGGGGCGCTCGCCGCGAGCGCCTACTTCCTCGCGCTCGCGGCGGCCGCGTTCGCGGTGTCGAACCCGATCGCGCTCGCGGGCGTCGCCGTCGCGGTGGCGCTGGTCGGCGTCCTGGCCGGTGCCCGGCGCGCCCTGGGCCTGGCCGCGCGCTGGGGCGGCGTGCTCGCGCTGCTCATGGTCGCGACCAACGCGGTCGCCTCCCAGCGCGGCGACACGATCGTCTTCCGCGGCGGGGAGCTCCCGGGCGTGGGCCGCATCGACGTGACCGCCGAGGCGCTCTGCGAGGGCGCGATCCTGGGCGCGCGCGTCGCGATCGTGATCGCGGCCTTCGCCGTCTACACGGCCGCGGTCGACCCGGACCGGGTCCTGCGCCTCTTCCGCCCGCTGGCGCGGCGCTCGGCGCTCACCGCGACGCTGATCATGCGCCTTGTGCCGCTCGCCGCGGCCGATCACGCCGCGGTGCGCGAGGCGGCCTCCCTGCGCGGCCCGGCCGCGGCGCCCGTCGGCCGGGGCGCGCTCGCGCGGCGCCTGGTCGCGGGCTCGCTGGAGCGCGCGGTCGACGTCGCCGCGACCCTCGAGCTGCGCGGCTACTCGCGGGGCGCCCCGCGCCGCGCCCGGCGCACGGCGCCCCTCCGCGAAGGCGCCCCGTTCGGGCTCGCGGCGGCCGCGATCGCCGCTGTCGTTTTCGCCGGCCGCGTCGGCGGAGCCTTCGCCTACGAGTCCTACCCGCTGGTCTCGCTGGCGGCCGGCCCGGACACCCTCGCGCTCGCCGCCGCGCTGCCCGTGCTCGCCGCGGCGCCGTTCGCGCCGCGCCCGAGCCTCGCCGCGCGGCGCCCGATCGCAAGGAGGGCCTCCCATGCCTGAGGCGCCCGCGCTCGCGCTGCGCTCCTTCTCCTACCGCTACCCCGGCGCGGCCGCGCCCGCGCTGCGCGACGTCGACCTCGAGGTCGCGCCGGGCGAGTTCGTCGTCGTCGCGGGGCGCTCGGGGTCGGGCAAGTCGACGCTCCTGCGCGCGGGCTGTGGGCTCGTGCCGCACTTCCACGGCGGCGACGCCGCGGGCGAGGCGTCGGTCTGCGGGCTCGACGTGCGCGACCACGGCCCGGGCGAGCTGGGCGCGGTGGTCGGGATGGTGGCCCAGGAGCCCGAGTCCCAGGTGGTCTCGGCGACCGTGCGCGGCGAGCTCGAGCTGCCACTCGAGATCCGCGGGGAGGCGCCCGCGGCGCGCGCCCGCGCGGTCGAGGAGGTGGCGCTCGCGCTCGGCATTGCCGGGCTGCTCGACCGCTCCGTGGCGACGCTCTCGGGCGGCGAGCTGCAGCGCGTGGCGCTCGCCGCCGCGCTGGTGGTGCGGCCGCGCCTCGTCCTGCTCGACGAGCCCACCTCGCAGCTCGACCCCGTGGCGGGCGACGAGCTGATCGGGCTTCTGCGCCGTCTCAACGAGGAGTGGGGGATGGGTGTCGTGATCGCCGAGCACCGGCTCGAGCGCTGCCTGCCGGCGGCCGACCGGGTGGTCGCGTTCGCCGAGGGGCGGGTCGCGTTCGACGGCCCGCCGCGGGAGTTCTTGGCGTGGGCGCTCGCCGCCGACGCGGAGCTCGCGACTCCGGTGGCGCGCATGTTCGCGGCGGCGGGCATCGAGCCTCCGCCGGTGAGCGTCAAGGAGGCGCGCGCCGCCCTCGCCGGCCGCCGGGTGCGCGGCCCGCGGCCGCGCGCGCCGCGGCCCGCGCCGAGCGGCGAGCGCGTGCTGCGGGCGCGCGGGCTCACGGTGCGCCTCGAGGGTGCGGGCCGCGACGCGATCTCCGACCTCTCGCTCGAGCTGCGCGCCGGCGAGCGCGTCGCGCTCATGGGCCGCAACGGCGCGGGCAAGACGACGCTCATGCGCGCGGTCGCGGGGCTCGTGGAGCCGCGGCGGGGCTGGGCGGAGGCGCCGCGCGACGTGGCGCTCGTGCCCCAGAACCCCGGCGCGATGCTGGTCCGCGAGCGCGTGGCCGACGAGTTCGCGCCGGGCGCCGCGGGCGCCGCGCTGCGCCCCGTCGGCCTGGAGGGAGCCGCCGACCGCGATCCGCGCGACCTCTCGGGCGGCGAGCGTCAGCGGCTCGCGCTCGCGCTCGCGATGGCCGGACGCGAGGCCGCGGGCGTGCCGGGGCTCGTCTGCATGGACGAGCCCACGCGGGGCATGGACGCGGCGCGCAAGCGCGAGCTCGCGCAGTGGCTCGAGCGGCTCGCGGCGGCGGGCGCCGGCGTTTTGGTCGCGACCCACGACGTGGAGTTCGCGGCGCGGCTGGCGGACCGCGTCGTGCTGCTCGGCGAGGGCGAGCTCCTCGCCGACGGGCCCGCCGCGGAGATCCTCTCGGGCGGCTGGTACTTCGCCACGGAGGTGGCCCGCGCGCTGGGCGCGGAGGGCGCGGTCCTGCCCGAGCACGGCGCGCGGCTGCTCGAGCGCGCCGGGGAGGAGGCGGGCCAGTGAGCTGGCAAGTCGCGAGCTTCGCCGGGCTGTTCGCGGTGCTCGTCGTCGGCTTCGCGTGGTTCGAGCGCTCCCGCCCGAGCGCGCGCCTGGTCGCGCTCGTCGCGGCGCTCGCGGCGCTCGCCGTCGCCGGGCGGCTCGCGCTGGCGCCGGTCCCGAACGTGGTCGCGACGACGGACATCGCGCTGATCACGGGATTCGCGCTCGGCGCCGCGCCCGGGTTCGCGGTGGGCGCGCTCGCGGCGCCGATCTCGAACGTCTGGCTGGGCCAGGGGCCCTGGACGCCGTGGGAGATGGCGGGCTGGGGCATGGCCGGCCTGCTGGGCGCCGCGCTCGCCCGCGCCACCGGCGGGCGGGTGAGCCGCCTCGGCCTCGCCTGCGCGTGTGCGTTTGCGGGCTTCGCCTACGGCGCGCTGCTCGACTACTCGCTGATGGCGACCTACGGGGGTGAGCAGTCGGTCGACCGCTACGTGGCGCTCTCGGCGCGGGGGATCCCCTTCAACGTCGCGCACGCAGCGGGCAACTTCGCGATCGCGCTGGCCGCGGGCCCCGCGCTGATCGCGATGATCGCCCGCTACCGCGAGCGGCTCACCTTCCGCTGGCACCCGGCCGGCGCCCTGCCCGTCGCCCTGGCGCTGTGCCTGCTCGTGGGCGCGGGTGCCGCGCGGCCCGCGGAGGCCGCGCCCGGCGCGAAGGCTGCCGTGCGGTGGCTCGAGGGGGCGCGGGCGGCGAACGGCGGGTACGCGGCGTCACCGGGCATGTCGCCCAGCCCCCAGATGACCGGCTGGGCGATGCTCGGCCTGGAGGCCGCGGGCCGCAACCCGCTCGACGTCGGCCCGCGCGGCAAGACGCCGGTCGACTACCTGCGCGCCAACGCGAAGCGCATCCGCAACGTCGGCGAGCTCGAGCTCGCGATCCTCGCGCTCAAGGGGGCCGGGGTGAACCCGCGCCGCTTCGGCGGGCGCGACCTGGTCGCGGCCCTGGAGGGCAAGCAGCGCGGCGACGGCTCGTTCGGCCGCCAGGTCAACCTGACCGCGTACGGGCTGCTCGCGCTGCGCGCGGGCGGCGGCTCTGGGATCGGGGCCGCCGCGCGCTGGCTGCGCGCCAGCCAGAACGCCGACGGCGGCTGGGGATTTGCGCCCGGGGCGCGCTCCGACCCCGACTCGACCGGTGCCGCGATGCAGGGGCTCGCGCTGACCGGGAGCGGCGGGCCGCTCAAGCGCGCCGTCAAGTACCTGCGCCGCGTCCAGCAGCGGGGCGGCGGCTGGGGCCTCAACGAGACCGGCGTGACCAACTCGCAGTCGACGGCGTGGGCCGTGCAGGGGCTGGTGGCGGCCGGTGTGCCGCCGGGCCGCGTCGCGCGCGCCGGCCGCTCGGGGCTCGACTTCCTCGCGCGGATGCAGAACGGGAACGGCTCATACAGCTACTCCACGTCAAGCGACCAGACGCCCGTCTGGGTGACCGCCCAGAGCCTGCTGGCGGTCAGCCGCGAAGCGCTGCCGATCGAGCCCGTGCCGCGCTCGCGGGGCGCGGTGCGCCCCGAGCCCGACGCCCCCGCGGGCGAGCCCTCGGCGGCGCCCGGCGCCGAGCCGCAGGCGCAGGAGCGCCACGAGCGCAAGCGCTCGCGCGCGGCCGCCGAGCGCGCCGCGAAGCGGGACGACGCCCCGCGGTCCGAGGCGGCTGACGACGGCGGGCCGGACGCCGAGGCGGGCGTTGACGCCACGCCCGCGTCGAGCTCGACCGCCGGCGGCGGGCGCGACGACGACCTGCCGTTCTACGTCGGCGGCGGCCTGGGCGCGCTCGCGCTGGCGCTGGTCGGTGGGTTCTTCTGGTACCGGCGGCGGCTGCCGTAAGGGCGGCGCGCGCTCGGTAGGTTTGCGGGCGTGGACGTAGAGACCGCGATCCGCACCCGGCGGACCCACAAGGCGTTTCGGCCCGAGCCGGTGCCGCGCGAGCAGCTCGACGAGCTGTTCGAGCTGGCCCGTTGGGCGCCCAACCACCACCTGACCGTGCCCTGGCGCTTTCGCGTCCTCGGCCCGCAGTCGCTCGCGCATCTCAAGGAAGCCGCCGGGCCCGAGAACGCCAGCAAGCTCGACCGCGCCCCGACGCTCATCGTCTGCTCGTGCAAGCTCTCCGGCGATCCGGTGACCGACGAGGAGGATCTGCACGCGACGGCGGTCGCCGCCTACATCGTGCTGCTCGCCGCGCACGCCCGCGGCCTGGGCGGCTACTGGCGCACGCCGGCGGTGCTGCGCACGCCCGAGGGGCGTGCCGCCGTCGGCCTCCCGGACGACGAGCGCTTCGTGGGGCTGCTGCACCTCGGCCGGGCGATCGGCGAGAAACCCCCGCCCGAGCGGCCGCCGGTCTCGGAGACGGTGACCTACCTGGACTGATGCTCGCGCGCGCCGACGCCCTTGCCGCGCTCACCGAGGAGCGGTTCGACGTCCTCGTGATCGGCGGCGGGGTGACCGGCGCGGGCGTCGCCTTCGACGCCGCCTCGCGCGGCTACAGCGTCGCGATCGTCGAGCGCGCCGACTGGGCCTCGGGGACCTCGAGCCGCTCGTCGAAGATGGTCCACGGCGGGCTGCGCTACCTGCAGAACTTCGACCTGGGTCTCGTGCGCGAGGCGCTGGTCGAGCGCCAGATCATGGTCGCGATGGCGCCCCACCTCGTCTACCCGACGCCGTTCTTGGTCCCGACCCTGGGCGACGAGCGGCGCAGCCTGAAGATCGGCGTCGGCCTCAACATGTACGACGTGATGGCGACCACCCGCGTGCGCCAGGGCAGGCGCGAGCGCGGCGACGAGGAGCAGTGGTCGCCCGACCGCCACCGCACGATCCCGGGGGAGGAGGCGGCCGAGCTGATCCCCGCGCTCGAGCCGCGCGATCCCCGCGACGCCTACCTCTTCTACGACTGCCAGACCGACGACGCGCGCCTCGTGCTCACGATCCTGGGCGAGGCGGAGCGCTTCGGGGCGGTCGGGGTGAACGGGGTGGAGGTGGCGGAGCTCTTGGACGAGGGCGGGCGCGCGGCCGGGGCGGAGTGCGTGGACCGCGCAACCGGCGAGCGCTTCACGGTGCGCGCGGCCAACGTGGTGAACGCGACTGGGGTGTGGGCCGACCGCATCCGCCCGCACGAGATCCACGACGAGGCCGAGGTGCCCTGGATCGCGCCGAGCCGCGGCACGCACATCACGGTGTCGACCGACGATCTGCCGATCGGCCGCGCGGCGTGCATCGTGCCGGCGGGGGAGGACCGCACGATCTTCGCGCTGCCGTGGTACGGGCGCACGCTGATCGGCACCACCGACCGCGAGTACGAGGGCGACCTCGACCACCCGAGCCCGTCGGCCGACGACATCGAGTACCTGCTCGACGCGGTCAACTCGTTCTTCGGCGTGGAGCTGGACCGCTCCCGCATCACCGGCGCCTACGCGGGGGTGCGGCCGCTGATCTCGACCGGCGACCAGCACAAGTCGGCGGACATCTCGCGCAAGGCGGAGCTGTACGAGACGTCGTCGGGGATGCTCACGATCACGGGCGGCAAGCTCACCACCTGGCGGCGGATGGCGAAGCAGGTCGTCGACCGCCTGGTGGAGCGCGAGGGGCGCGAGGCGCCCTGCCGCACGCACGAGCTGCCGCTCGGCATGCCCGCCGAGGCCGAGGACCTCGAGCCGCCCGCGGGCCTGGACGGCGCCCTGCCGGAGGGCTGGCGCGACCTGCTCGCCTTTCGCTACGGGCACGCCGCCCGCCACGTCCTGCGGGTCGCCGCCGAGCGCCCGGAGCTCGCCCGGCCGATCGTCGAGGGGATGCCCGACCTGCTCGCCGAGGTCGTGATCGCGGCCCGCTACGAGCAGGCGCGCTCGGTGGCCGACGTCCTGTTGCGGCGCACGCGGCTGGGGCTGGTCGCGGCGCCCGCGCTGCGCACCGCGGACGACGTGCGCGAGGTCGCGCGCGTGCTGGGCGGGGAACTCGGCTGGGACGAGGCGCAGGTCGAGTCGGCCGCCTCCGACTGGGTCCGCGAGGCGCGCGAGGAGGGCATCGACCCCGCTGGGGAAAACCGACCCTACGCCGACCGCGGCGAGGCGTAAGCTCAGTGCCAGCGGCAACCGACGAGCGGAGGACGACGTGAGGATTTTCATCGACACCGGGAGCGTCGCCGAAGTCGAGGAGATCGCCCAGTGGGGCGTCCTCGCCGGGGCGACCACGAATCCATCGCTGCTCGCCAAGGAGGACGGCGACCCGGGCGAGATCGTCAAGCGGATCTGCGAGCTCGTCGGCGGGCCGGTGTCGGCCGAGGTGATCTCCGACGACGCCAAGGGGATGATCGAGGAGGGCAGGGCGCTCCGCGAGCTGCACGAGCACGTCACCGTGAAGGTGCCGTTCTCGGAGGCCGGACTCGAGGCCGCGCACGCGCTCACCTCGGACGGCATCCCGGTCAACATGACGCTCGTCTTCTCGCCGAGCCAGGCGCTGCTCGCCGCGAGCGCGGGTGCGACCTACGTGTCCTGCTTCATGGGCAGGCTAGACGACATCTCGATCGACTCGGTGGCCGTGGTCGGCGAGATCGTCGAGGCGTTCCGGGCCGGGGGCGTCACCTCGCAGATCATCGCGGCATCGATCCGCCACCCCGAGCACGTCGTGGCCGCGGCCAAGCTCGGCTGCGAGATCGCCACGGTGCCGGCCAAGGTGCTGCGCCAGATGCTGAACCACCCGCTGACCACGGCGGGCGCCGCGAAGTTCAAGGCCGACTGGGAGACCCGGCCTGAGTTCGCCGAGTGGCTCAAGGGCCTGGTCGAGGCGCGCGCCGCCGCGAAGGCCGGGTGACATAGGCGAAGGCCGCTCGCGTTGTATGTTCCCCGCTCGATGAGCGGGCAAGAACTTTCCGAGCTGCATCTGGCTGAACTCCACGCGCGCGCCGCGGAGCGTGGGATCGAGGGCTATCGCCTCCTCCGCCGCGAGGAACTGATCGAGCGCCTCAGCGAGGAGGAGGACGAGGGGCGCGGCTGGCGCTTCGGCCGCCGGCGCCGCCGCGGCGGCGACGACGAGGGCGCCCAGACGATCGTCGCGCCCAGCGCCGACGAGCCCGCTCGCGTGGAGACCGAGGAGGCCGAGGAAGAGGAGCGCGAGGAGCGCGCCGCGCGCCGGCGCCGCCGCGGGCGCCGCGGTCGCGAACGCGAGCGCCTCGCGCCCGAGCCGACCGACGAGGAGGCCGAGGCGGAGGAGGCCGAGGAGGGACGCGAGGAGGCCGAGGCGGAGGAGGTCGTCGGCGTGCTCGAGCTCACCCGCCAGCGCCACGGTTTCCTGCGCGGCGACGGCCTAGCCGCGCGCGACGACGACGTGTACGTGTCGGCGTCGCAGGTGCGCCGCTGCGAGCTGCGCCCGGGCGACGTGGTCCGCGGCCCCGCGCGTGCCCCGCGGCGCGGCGAGCGCCATCGCGCCCTGATCCACGTCGACCAGGTGAACGGCGGTGAGCCGCAGGAGGAGGGCCGCCCGGACTTCGACTCGTTTACGCCCGTCCCGCCGACGCGCCGCATCCGCATCGGGTACGGCGCCGACCCGCTCGTCCGCGCGATCGACAAGCTGGTGCCGCTCGCCTACGGCCAGCGGGTGCTCGTGCGCGCGGCGCCGCGCTCGGGCCGTACGACCGTGCTGCGCGCCCTCGCGAAGGAGCTGGCGGCCACCGGCGCCGACATCGAGGTCCTGCTCATCGACGAGCGGCCGGAGGAGGTGCCGGCCTGGCGCGAGGCCGTGCCGAACGCGACGTTTGCGCTCGCCCCGGCCGACTTGCCGCCACGCGAGCAGGTGCGCGTCGCGGAGCTCGCCCTGGAGCGGGCCCGCCGCCAGGTTGAGGCGGGGCGCGACGTGATTCTGATCTGCGACTCGCTGTCGCGCCTCTCGGTCGCAGCCGGCGGCGTCGCCGAGGTCAAGCGCCTCTTCGGCTCGGGTCGTGAGCTCGCCGAGGAGGACGCCGGCTCGCTCACGGTGATCGCGACGGTCTTCGCCATCGGCGAGGACGGGGGCGACGCCGAGCGCGCCGTGATCACGACCGAGAACGCGCTGATCACGCTCGACCCGGAGCTCGCCGCACAGGGCGCGGAGCCCCCGCTGCGCGTCGCGGAGTGCCACGCGAAGGGGGAGGACGCGCTCCTCGACTCGTTCGCACTCTCGTCCCTGCGGGACCTGAGGCGCGAGCTCGCCGAACTCGACCCGGCGGCGGCCGTGAGGCGCCTGCGCGAACGGGCCTAGCCCCAGCGCACGTGTAGACGGGTCAGCAGCGGCGCCGGCCGGCCCGCACGCAGACCGTGATCGCGTTGGAGGGGATCGCGTCGGGGTGACGCGCCTTGAGCCGTCGCTCGCCGCCCCTGCGCAACACGATCCGCGCCTTCCCCTTGCGGTTCGTCCGCGCTCGCCCGACGCGGGCGCCGGGTAGCGGGTGAGACCAGGGGTCCGCCGCCGCATCAAGCGACTCGGCTCGCACGCGCACGGTGAACGACCGGTTGCGGCGCGCGCGGGTGGGGCCGCGCAGCCGCAGGACGTACGGTCGCCACAGGTAGCCGTAGGCGAAGACCACCCGGTCGCCGGCGTGCACCGCGGTGTTGCAGCCGCCGCCGACGATGTGCTCGTTGCGCAGGATCGTCCAGTAGGCCCCGGCCTCCACGTCCGTCTCCCACGGCCCGATCCGCGCGAGGAAGAAGTCCTGGAACGCGGGCATCCAGTCACCTCGCCAGGTCACGCCCTCGCGGGCGGCGGCGGCGTCGAGCGCGCCGAAGGCGGAGGGGCGAGCGGGCCCGCCGACCGGTGCGGAGCAGCGGTGGGGCCCGGTCCCGTCGTTCCCGTCGACGAGGCCGGCGTCAACCCGCACCGGGCGCTCGATGAGCGTCGCGTCCGGGCCCTCTACGCGCACCTCGACGCGGACGCCGCCCGCGCCGGCCGCGGGTGCCGCGAGCGCCCATGCGGCCAGCGCGAGCAGCAGCGCTCTCGGCCTCAACGGCGGATCACGCGCCGGACCCTGGTGACCGCGACGCGACCGTCGGCCGCCCGGCTGGCCGCGACCACCAGCGCCCACGCGCGCCCGCGCGCCCGGATCGCGCGCCGCAGGCGCTTGGGCGCCGCGACGCGCAGGGGCGAGCGCTCGCCGGCGCGCAGGGCGAACGCGCGACGTGCCCGCGTGCGGCGGGCGCTCATCCGCAGCTGCCCGACGCAGCCTCGCTGCCCAGCGCGCCGGGGGCACTTGAGCGCGACGGTCACCCGCCCGGCGACGAGCCGCAGGCGCTCGCCGACGCGCACCCGCGGGGGCGGCTCGGTCCCGGGGTCGTGCGGGCCGGGCGGGTCCTGCGGGTCGCCTGGCCCGTCCCCGCCGTAACGCAGGAAGACGAGGTCGCCGAGCGCCACGGTGTCCGCGCCTGCGCCGATGCGCGTGTGCCAGCGCTCGCCGCCCGTGGCGGCCATCCCGTTCAGCTCGAGCAGGTCGCCGGCGGCGGAGACGGCGTAGCTCTCAACGCAGCCGCTCGCCTGCGCGGCGGCCAGCAGGCCGACGAGGTCGGCGCCGACCGGGACGGTCGCGCTGCACGCGCGCAGGCGCTCCGCGGACGGCGCCCCCGGCCCGTGGTCGGTCACGACCGCGATGGGCGCCTCGGTGCCGGAGGGCGCTTCGGCGGCGGGCCTCCAGCGCGGCGCGGACGGGTCCTCGCGGGGCGGGACCGGAGCGGAGAACGCCGCCCCGGCGAGCGGGCGGACGGCGTCCCACGTGGCGAACGCGGTGGCGCCCGCCTGGTCCTCGGACCAGCGGAAGTACCCCTCGGGCTGCTGCCGGGCGATCAGGTAGTCGAAGGGCGAGTTGCCCGCGGGCGTCGTCCACTCCGCTGCCTGGGGGTCGATGCCGCACTGCAAAAGCCCGCTCGCGACCCACGCCGTGGAGTCGGTGTTCACCGGCAGCCACGGCGGTGCCGCGAACCCGCCGCTCTCGTCCTGGCGCTCGCGCAGCAGGCCAAGCGCGGCTTCGATCGCGGGATCGTCGGCGGTGGCCCCGGCCGCGCACAGCGCCGCGATCGCCGCGCCGGTCATGTCCGTGTCGGCGGTCGCCTGGCTCACGGACCAACCCCAGCCGCCGTCGGCGAGCTGGCTGGCGCGAATGTGCTCCGCGATTCGCTCGACCAGCGCCCTGGGAACGCCCGCGTGATCGAGCGCCAAGAGCCCGAGGATGTCGTCGTTCAAGAGCGCCTCGCTGCCGAGCTGCGTGCCGTCGAACTCGGCCAGCAGCTCCGCGACGAGGTTGCGCCCGAGGCCGACCCGCGCGGGCTCGATGCCGCCGGCCGCCCCGGCGAGGATCTCCCGGGCGCGGTCGGTGGTCACGCCGCCTGGGCCGCTCGCCCGCCAGAGGTCGGCGTAGTAGTCCTGGGCGCTCGGCGCGGTGGGCGCGACCCGCACGTCGGCGGCGTGCACTTGCGCCGCGGCCAGGGCGGTCAGGGCCCAGTCGCCGGCGAGCGCGCCGTCGTCGTCCTGGTTCCGCGCGAACCACGCCGCGCCGCGCTCGACGGCCGCGCTTGCCTGTTCCGGCGTCACGTAGGCGCCGGCTGACTCCGCCGTCCCAAACAGCGCGCAGGCGATCAGCGCGACGCTCAAGACGATCCGCGATCTTGCTGAGATGGGCTTCATCGCCGCTCTCCTTTCTTCGGGGCGGCGATGCTGCCGCGGAGAGCGACACACACCGGCCGCCTAGACGCGAGGCGAACCTCCTTTACGCGTCCGCGGCCGGATATTCGGGCTCGGGTTCTACCTCCCGGCTCCCCTTCCCAGGCGCGTGGTCGGCGCCCAGTGGGCTTATGAGCCAGTCGTCACCCACACCGCTGCGCGTCAGCCCCGGATTCGCACCGGAGTTCCCCGCGCCGCGAACGGCAGGGGACTGTAAAGGTTCGATCGGCGGAAGCGGCTGCGACTAGCGCCGGTAGGCGAGCTGCGCCCAGGAGGGCTCGCGCGAGAGCTCGATCGGCTCGGAGTCGCGATCGGGCTGGACGTAGCCGAAGGTGTGGGTCTCCTCGTCGAAGACCACGTCGAGCTCGCCCTCCTTGACCCGCTGGTCGAGCCAGGCGCCCCGGAAGACGAGGCGGCGGATCCAGTGCACGAGACTGCGGTTCGCGGGACCGACCAGCTCGGTCCAGTGCTCGTTGATGTGCTCGCCGAGGGGGGAGGAGGGCTCCCGGATCTCGCCGTTCACGGCGAGCTCGAGCAGGTCCTGCAGCTCGTCGTCGTCGAGGCCCTGCTCGACGAAGTCGAGCTTGACCGCGGCCTGCTCGACGCGCTGGGCGAAGTCCCGCTCGTTGAACGCGAATCGCAGCTCGCCGTACTCGAGGACGTAGTCCGAGCCGGATTCGTAGTTTCCGCGGCGGGTTGCCTTCTCCATCGTCTCCCAATCTTCTCCGATCCAGGCGGCCGCTGTCCCGCGGCCTTGAGCGCGGCCATCTTTTCGAAACGACGCACCGCGCGTCACGGCATGGGCGCGGGCTGAAAGAGGGTTTGCACCCCGGGCGGCGAATTGCACCCATCTGGCGCGTGTCGAGGCCGGGGCGCGGTCGTGCTACGCGGGGTTGTCGGGGCGTGCACCCTTCTGCAGAGGCCCAGCGCCCGCTGCACCCCCGGCTGCGGCGCCTGCCGCTCGTCTCGGTCTGCGGGTTGGTGGTGCCGGCGGCGCTGAGTGCGCGAGCGAGGCTGCTCGGACTCGCGGGGCTGCGCGCGGAGGACGCGGAACCGGGGCTCCTGCTCCCGCACTGCCGATCGGTCCACACCTTCGGGATGCGCTTCACGCTCGACGTGGTGTTCCTCGACCGCGAGCTGCGACCGCTCGCCCGCCGCCGCATGCCGCCCAACCGGGTCGCCATCGAGCGCCGGGCGACCGCGGTGCTGGAGCTGCCCGCGCGGGATGCGACGCGGTGACTCGCGATAATCGGCGGCCCAAGCCAACGACGAGCAGGAGGGAGCCACGTGCGGATCTGTCTCATGATCGAGGGCCAGGAGGACGTGACCTGGGAGCAGTGGCTGGCGCTCGCGCGGACCTGCGAGGAGAGCGGGATCGAGGCGCTCTTCCGCTCCGACCACTACCTGTCGGTGCAGGGGCACCCAGAGCGCGGCTCGCTGGACGCTTGGGGCACGATCTCGGCGCTCGCCGCGGTGACCCGCGAGCTGCGGCTGGGGACGCTCGTGTCCCCGGTCACGTTCAGGCATCCCGCGGTGCTCGCCAAGGCCGCGGTCACCGCCGACCACATCGGCGGGGGCGGGCGCATCGAGCTCGGCATGGGCGCCGGCTGGCACGAGCCCGAGCACACCGCCTACGGCTTCCCGTTCCCGCCCACCGGCGAGCGGTTTCGGATGCTCACCGAGCAACTCGAGCTCGTGCGGCGCCAGTGGGAGGAGGGCCCGTTCAGCTTCGAGGGCGAGCACTACACCGTGCGCGACCTGGACGCCCTGCCGAAGCCGCTCGAGCGCCCGCGGCTGATTGTGGGCGGCCGCGGCGGGCCGCGCAGCCTCGAGCTCGCCGCCCGCTTCGCGGACGAGTACAACGTCTTCCACGTCGACGCGGCGCGCTGCCGCGAGATCCGCGAGGGGCTCGACCGCGCGTGCGAGCGGGCCGGGCGCGACCCGGCGAGCCTGCCGCTGTCGCTGATGAACCCCGTCCCGACGAGCTCCCTGGAGGAGGCGGTGGCCAACCTGCGCGAGTACGAGGAGGCCGGCGTCGTGCGGGTGATGGCCCAGCACCTCGAGCACACCGACCTCGAGACTGTCGAGTGGCTCGGGCGCGAGCTCGCGCCGGCCGTGGCCTGAGCGCCGCCCGCGGCGCCTGAGCCGCATCCCCGCCGGGCGCCGCGCCGGCGGCGGCCTCGTATAAGCGCTGAGACGACCGCGTCCTCCTCAAAGCCGGGTGCGCTCCGCGCCGAGAACGCTCGGTGGGTTCCGCTGTGCACGCAAATGACAAGGAGGACGTTTGGCACCGACTGGACTGATGCCGGCGTGGCTCGCGGGCGCGCCGGCACGGGGGATCGTGGCGGCCGCGCTCGCCGCGGCGTTCGCGCTCGCGGGCTGCGCCCCCGAGCACGCGGCCGTGGACCGCACCGATGAGCTCAGGAAGTTCCCGCGCGGGCTCGCCGTTGCGGATTTCGACGGCGACGGCAAGGACGAGGCGATGGTGGGCTACTCGACGTTCGCCCACCACGGCGTCTCGATGCTCGTCGAGGACGACCGCGGGCGCTTCCAGCTCCACGAGCCGGACGTCCAGGTGGAGCACGGCGACCTGCTCGTGACCGTCGACGCCAACGGCGACGGACTGCCCGACGTGGTGACCGCGCCGCACATCACGAGCAGCCAGAACAGGGAGCCGATCACCGTCCTGGAGAACCTGGGCAACGGCCGGTTCCGCGCCCACGAGCAGTCGGCCATCGAGGTGTTCGGGTACTGGGGCTCGCTCCTCGTCACTGGCATCACCGCGATGACCGCCACCGAGGCGACCGGCGCCTGGGGCGGCATGGATCTCGTCGCCATCGCCCCCGAGGCGATGGTGCCGGTTGGGGGCGACGTCGTGAGGGCCGGCAGCCCCGTGGTCTTCGAGGCGCGCGACAACGAGCTCGAGGCGGTCAGCACCCCCGAGCGCGACGACGGCCACTCGAACTCGCCGACGAGCGCGCTCGCGTTCGGCGACCTCAACCAGGACGGCCGCCCCGACCTGATCGTGGGCCGCGAGGACGGCGAGGTGAGCGTCTACCTCGGCGCGAGCGAGCCCGGCACCTTCGAGTCCTCGCGCGTCGCCTACAGCGATCCGAGCTGGGGGCCGATCCGCGCGCTCGCGGTCGGCGACGTCGGATTCCCCGACGCGCCCGGCGGGATCCCCGCGGGCCTCGAGCCCGACGGGCGCCCGGACATCCTCGTCCTCGGCCAGGACGGGGAGCTCTTGGCCGCGATCCCGAACGTCGCCACGGCGGGCGGCGGGTTCACCTTCGGCGCGCCGCGCCGGATCTGGCCCGCGTGGTCCGGGGGCTGGACGCGCCTCGCGGCGATCGGCGTGGAGCCCGGCCCCGGCGGCCGCTGGGTCGCGGTCGGCGCCGGCCTCGACCCCGCCGTCTATTGGGGCAACCGCGGCGGCGCGGGCTCGACGCCCCTGCCCGACCGCGTCGAGGACGGCGACCGCCCGTGCTACCTCGGCGAGGCTCGCCTCATCCACACCGGCGTTCCGGAGACGCCCTACGGCGTGGCCTACACCTGCCTGCAGAGCTACACCGCGATGATCTGGATGCCCGGGCGCCAGCGCGTCGAGGCGCCGGAGCGCTTCGACTTCGGCAGCGTGGCCGCCAACATCGGCGGCGCCGGGGCGAACTTCGCGATCAAGGCGCCGGGCAGCTTCCGCATCCTCAGCTGGTCGCTGGAGGGCCCGGACGCGAGCGAGTTCTGGGCGAACGTGCCGACGGGCCAGTGCGAAGGGGAGTGCATGGCGGCGGTCTCCTTCGGGCCGAAGAGCGTCGGCGAGAAGAAGGCCAGGCTCGTCGTGACCACGACCGCCTACCCGCGGACGATCGAGATCCCGCTGAGGGGCACCGGTACCCCGGGTCCCGAGCCCAGGATCCAGGTGGACGACGAGCTCGACCTCGGTGCCGTGCGCGTGGGCGAGGACGGCACGGCCGAGCTCAGGGTGCGAAACACGGGCACCGCGAACCTGAACGTGAGCGGCACCGAGCTCGTGGGCGCCGACGCGGACGCCTTCGCCGTGGACGGGGCGGACTGCGTCGACCGCTGGATCGAGCCCGCGAGCTGGTCTCACTGCACGATCCGGGTGAGCGTGACGCCCGCGCAGCCCGGGGAGCTGTCCGCGACCCTGCGCATCGAAAGCAACGACCCCGACGGCGCGGCCACGGTGGCGCTGCGTGCGGAGGGAGTTGTGTCTCAGCTCAGGTTCGCGGCCCAGGCGACCAAGCGGGCGCGCGTGCTGCGCCGCGGGGGCAAGGCTGCCGTCGTCAAGCTGGTCATGCGCAACGACGGCGCCGCCGCGGCCCGCGACGTGCGCGTCCGCCTGCGCGCGCCGCGCGGCATCAAGGTGAAGGCCAAGGGCGCGGCGAAGCGGGGCAAGGCGTGGACCGTGGCGGTCGGCGAGCTCGCCCCGGGCGGGCAACGGGTCCTGCGGGTCCGCATGAAGGCCGGCAAGCGGGCGGCGCGACGCGGCAAGCTCAAGCTGCGCCTGCTCTCGTCCGACCTGGCCGAGCCGCAGCGCAAGTCGATCCGCTTGCGCGTGCGCTGACGGGCGCCACGCCGAAGCGGGGCCGCGCGCGTTGGCGCGCGGCCCCGTTGGGGCGCCAATCGAGGCCGCAACACGGGCGCCAGTCAGCCGTGGCGCGCGAGAGGGAGGGCATCGCGCGGCGGGCCGGGGTTTCAGTGGGCATGTTGATCCCTGCGCCAGTCAACGGAGTCCCGCGTTCCCAGGAGGCCGCGCGATGACGGTGCCTGGCCGCGAGCCCCGGGGCACGGTGGTGGTCTGCGATGACGATCCCGCCACCCTCGAGTTGCTCACGGAAGAGCTCACGGCCGACCGCTTCGAGGCGCTGCCTGCACCGACCGCGGCCGATGCCCTGCGCCACTGCCACTACCGCAGCCCCGACCTGCTGCTGCTGGATTTGGCGCTGCCGGATGCATCCGGGCTGGACGTGCTGCGCGAGATCCGCGGGTCGCATCGGACGACCGGGCGCTACGACCCGCGCCTGCCGGTGATCGTGCTCACCGGCCGCGGCGCGCAGTCCGACCGGGTCCGCGGCCTGCGCGAGGGCGCCGACGACTACGTGGTGAAGCCCTTCCACTACGACGAGCTCGTCGCGCGCATCGAGGCCGTACTGCGCCGCCGCGGCCCCGAGCGCGCGGGGCCGATCCGGGTGGGCGACCTGGAGATCGACCCGTCCCGCCGGGAGGTGCGCGTGGACGGCCGGCCCGTGGCGCTCGCAAACAAGGAGTACGAGCTGCTCCTCGCGCTCGCCGCGGAGCCCACCCGGGTCTTCACCAAGGACGAGCTCCTGCGCGACGTGTGGGGGTTCCGCGCGGAGGGGCGCACGCGCACCCTCGACTCGCACGCGAGCCGCCTGCGCCGCAAGCTCGATCCCGAGCACGGCCGCTTCGTTCTCAACTCGTGGGGCGTGGGCTATCGCCTGGTGAGCTCATGAGCGGGCCCGAGGTGATCACCGTCTTTGCGGCTGCGGCCCCTGCGGGGCTCGCGACGGCCTGGGCCGCCGCGCGCGAACGGCGCCGGCGGCGAGTCCTGAATGGCCTGCTCCACGAGCTGCGCCGGCCCCTGCAGGCGCTCGCGCTCGCCGCGCCGCGGAGGCCAGACCGCGGCCCCGACCCGCTCGAGCTCGCCCTCGCCGCCTTGCGCGACCTCGATCGCGCGATCAACGGGGCCCCGCCCCCGGTTGAGCGCCGGCCCGTCGAGGCGCGGATGCTTGCGGTGGCTGCCGCGTCGCGCTGGCGGGGGCCAGCCGCGCGCGCGGGGCGGAGGGTGGAGGTGCGCTGGACGTGCGGCGACGCGCGCGTCTCCGTCGATCCGGTGCGCATCGCCCAGGCTCTGGACAACCTGATCGCGAACGCGCTCGAGCACGGACGCGGGACCGTGACCGTCGCCGGGTCGCGTCGCCATGGCCGTCTCGAGCTCACCGTGCGGGATGAGGGCGGCCGCGGCGCTGCCCCGAAGCCCACGCGTCGCGACCCGCGCCGCGGCCACGGCTTGGGCCTCGCGCGCGCATGGAGCGAGTGCCACGGGGGCGCGTTCAACCTGCGACGCGGAGCTCACGAGACCGTGGCGACGATCGAGCTGCCGCTCGTCGATCCCGACCGGCCGCGGCGGCGGCGCGCGCTCGCGCCCGGGCGGCCGGTGCGCGCGTGAGCGGGCGCCGTCGCGGCGCGGCGTTCGCGGCAGGAGCGCTCGTCTGCGGCGCGCTCGCCGCCGTGGCCACCGGCCGCGGCGCGGAGGTCGAGGCGGGGGGAGGGGCGCTGCGCGCGGTGGTGGTCACGCGCGCGCCGCTCGCCGCCGACGCCGAGCTCACGGCTGAGGTGCTCGCCGAGGCGCTCGAGGTGCGCCGCGTGCCCGAGGCGTTCGCGCCCCCGGACGCGCTCGCGGACCCCGCGGACGCGGGCGGCCTGCGCGCAGCCGTCCCGGTGCCGGCGGGCGCATATCTGACCGCGTCCATGCTCGAGCAGCCGGGCGCCGAGGAGGCGCGCGTTACGGGCCGCTCAGGCCCCGCCGCCGAGGGCACGCCGGTCGAGCTCGCGGTGACCGGGGCGGGGGCGCTCATGGGCGGCGACGGCCCGGCGCGGCGCGTCGACGTGGTCGTGAGCGGCGGGGGAGGGCCGGGCCCGGCGCGCCGCGCCTACGTCGCGGCCCGGGACGTCGCGTTGTTGGATCTGCGCCGGGCCCGCGCCGAGCCCGGGCTCCCCGCGACCCACAGGGCGACCCTCGCGCTCACCCGCGCGCAGGCGCTGCGCCTGATCCGCGCGGAGTCGGAGGGGGCTGCGATCCGGCTGCTGGCGGCAAGGTGACGCCGCGCGTCGCGCCCCGCGACATCGACCTTTCGTGGGATCAACCGTCGAAACGGCGACCTCGCGAGCGCGCGCTTCGCGAATTCGACTTAGTGTGGGATCAACCGTCGAAAGGTCGAAGTCGGGCCGGGGAGACGGGCGACATCAGGCGCCCGCCACCGCCCGCTCGAACGCCTCGCGCGCCTCCGCGCCGCGCACGGCGAAGACGATCCGCTCGAGCCGGCCGCCGTCGTCGAGGTACCTGCGGACCTCCTCGGCCTCGATCCTGGCTGCCTCGTCCAGCGGGAAGCCGCCCACGCCGGTGCCGAACGCGACCAGGGCGAGCGAGCGGGCGCCGAGCTGGTCGGCCTTGCGCAGGGTGTTCGCCGTCGCGCGCCGGATGATCTCCGCGGAGGTGGGGCCGCCGAGCTCCATGGTCGCGGCGTGGATCACCCAGCGGCAGGGCAGCTCGCCCGCGCCGGTCGCGACCGCGTCACCGAGCCCGATCGGGGCGATGCGGTCCGACTCCTCTTGGATCGACCGGCCGCCGGCGCGCACGATCGCCCCGGCGACGCCGCCCCCGTGCGCGAGCCGCGTGTTCGCGGCGTTCGCGATCGCGTCGACTTCGAGCTTGGTGATGTCGGTCTCGAGGACTTCGATCGTCGCCATGCGCCGCAGGCTACGCCACCCGGTGCGGCGGCTCCTCGCCGGCGAGCACGGCGAGCGCGTTGCGCGCGGCGAGCTCTGCCATCGCGTTGCGCGCGGTGTGGGTCGCCGAGCCGATGTGGGGGAGCAGCACGCAGCGCGGCGCGCCCAGCAGTTCCTCGGGGACGTGCGGCTCGTGCTCGTACACGTCGAGACCGGCGGCGCCGATCTGCCCGTCGGCCAGCGCCCGCGCCAGCGCCGCCGAGTCGACGAGCGTTCCTCGGCCCGTGTTGACCAGCACCGCGTGCGGCCGCATGCGGGCGAGCTCGTCGGCGCCGATCATGTGTTTCGTCTCCGGCGCGGCGGGCGCGTGCAGGCTGACCACGTCGGAGCGCTCGAGCAGCTCGCCCAGCTCCACCCGCCGCGCGCCCAGCTCCCGCTCGCGCTCAGGCTTGGGCGACCGCGCCACGTAGAGGATCTCGCCCGCGAGCGGCCGGACGAGCTCGGCGTAGCGGCCCCCGATCCGGCCGAGCCCGACGATCCCGAACGTCGCCCCGGAGAGCTCGAGGCCGAGCATCGCGCCCGGGTCCCAGCCGGTCCACCGGCCCGCGCGCAGAGTCGCCTCGGCCTCGCTCGCGCGGCGCGCGGCCGCGAGCGTGAGCTCGAGCGCAAGCTCCGCGGTCGCGTTCGTGAGCACCCCGGGCGTGTTGGTGACGACCACGCCGCGCTCGCGGCAGGCCTCGACGTCGATGTTGTCGTAGCCCACCGCGAAGTTCGAGACCACCCGCAGCTGCGGGCCGGCCGCGTCGAGGAGCTCGCCGTCGACGGGGACGGTCGGGTCGGAGATGAAGGCGTCGGCGCCCGCGACGAGCTCGAGCAGCGCGGGGCGCTCGACGTCGAGCCCGCCGACCCGCACCTCGTACTCGGCGAGCAGGTCGAGGCCCGCGGGCAGCAACTTGCGCGCGACGACGACGGTTGGGCGGGCGGAATCGGACATGAGAAATGACCCCTGAATCTTGCCGCGTTCGCGGTTTAGGCTCGCCCCAGCGACAGCGCAACCCCCGGGGCTGCGCGGAAGAGGAGGTCGACATGCTCGTGTTCCGCGCCCGGCGTCTCAAGCCGGGCGCCTGGGAGCAGTTCCGCCGTGCCTGGGAGGGCGACGGGGACTTCCCGCCGGGGTTCCAGCGCGCCTACCACGCCCGCAACATCCGCGACGAGGACGAGGTGATCTCGTTCGGCCTCTTCGAGATGACCGAGGAGGAGTACCACCGGATGCGCGCGGAGCGCGAGGCGCAGGAGAACGAGCGCCAGGACGAGATCGCCGCGTTCGTGGAGAACGAGATGGTCTCCGGCGTGTACGAGGTGATCGAGGTCGTCGAGTAGGGCTCAAGAGCGGCGTCGATCGGGATCGGGTGAGCCGGGTGGCACGCGTCGGCGTTTTGGGCAGCGGCACGGTCGGGCGCACGATCGGCACGAAGCTGGTCGAGCTCGGGCACGAGGTGTGTATCGGGTCGCGCGCGGCGGGCGGTGAGCGGGCCGTGACCTGGGCACGGCAGAGCGGCGAGCGCGCCCGCGAGGGCGCCTTCGCCGACGCGGCCGCCTTCGGCGAGCTCCTGTTCAACTGCACCGCCGGCGTCCACTCGCTGGACGCTCTCGAGGCGGCCGGCGCGGAGAACCTCGCCGGCAAGGTCCTGATCGACGTCGCCAACCCGCTCGACTTCTCCCGGGGCATGCCGCCGCAGCTCGCGATCGCAAACGACGACAGCCTCGGCGAGCGGATCCAGCGCGCCTTCCCGGCGGCGGGAGTTGTGAAGGCCCTCAACACCGTTACCGCTGCGGTCATGATCGACCCCGCGAGCGTCCCCGGCGAGCACGCGTTGTTCATCTGCGGCGACGACATCGACTCGAAGCGCGAGGCCAGCGAGCTGCTCCGCAGCTTCGGCTGGCGCGAGATCATCGACCTGGGCGGGATCAGCGCCGCGCGCGCGATGGAGATGTACCTGCCGCTCTGGCTGCGCCTGATGGAGGCGCTCGGCACGACCCGCTTCAACATCGCGATCGCCCGCTAGGCAGGAGGGGAGATTCGCGGCCCGCCTGCCCCTTAGAAGGGCGTGGACCCGGCCCGCCGCCACGTCACCGCCCTCGCCGCGCAGCTGCGCGAGCGCCTTGCGGTCGAGCGCCGCGCCGACGCGGCCGCAGGTGCCGACGCGCTTTCGATCGAGGACGCGATCGCCGCGCTCGTCGAGCGCGAGGCCGCGGCGCTCCCGGCCGAGCGGCGGGCGGAGCTCGCCGAGCTCGTGCGCCGCGACACCGTCGGTTTCGGCCCGCTGGAGGAGCTGCTCGCGGATCCGCTCGTCGGGGAGGTGATGGTCAACGGATGCGACGGCGTCTACGTGGAGCGCGCCGGCCGCATCGAGCCTGCGCCCGTCTCGTTCGCGGACGAGCGACAAGTCCGCGAGCTGATCGAGCGGATCCTGGCGCCGGTCGGCCGCCGGGTCGACGAGCTGGCTCCGATGGCCGACGCGCGCCTTCCCGACGGCTCGCGGGTGAACGTGGTGATTCCGCCGCTCGCCGTCGACGGTCCGGTGATCTCGATCCGCCGCTTCGGCGCGGTGCGACCGGGGCCGGATGAGCTCGTCGCGTCGGGGTCGCTCGCGCCCGAGGCGCGCCAAGTGCTGGAGCGCGCGGTGCGGGCGCGGCGCACGATTCTCGTGAGCGGCGGCACCGGGTCGGGCAAGACCACGCTGCTCAACGCGCTCTCCGCCTGGATCGAGCCGCGCGAGCGCATCATCACGATCGAGGACGCCGCCGAGCTCAGCCTCCAGCAGCCGCACGTGGTGCGGCTTGAGAGCAGGCCGTCGTCGGTCGAGGGCAGGGGGGAGGTGACGATCCGCGACCTGTTGCGCAATGCGCTGCGCATGCGCCCCGACCGGATCGTGATCGGCGAGGTGCGCGGCCCCGAGGCCCTCGACCTGATCACGGCGCTCAACACGGGGCACGAGGGCGCGCTGTCGACGGTGCACGCCAACTCGCCCGCCGACGCGCTGCGCCGCCTCGAGACCCTCGCGCTGATGGCGGAGGTCGGGCTCCCGCACGGCGCGATCCGCGAGCAGGTCGCGCGTGGGGTCGAGCTCGTCGTGCATGTGCGGCGCGAGCCAGACGGCCGCCGCCGCGTGGTCGAGATCGCTGAGGTGACGAGCGCGGTCGGCGGGCCGGCGGTGCGCGAGGTGTGGGCGCTGGGATGAGTGGGGCCGAGCTCGCCGCCGTCTGCCTCTTCGGCCTCGCGGGCGGGCTCGCTGCCCTCGCGCTGCGGGAGGCGCGGCCGTTCGTGCCGCTCGCCGCGCGCTGGGTGGCCGACACGCTGCGACCCTTGGCGCGCGCGGGCGCCGAGGGGTACGCGCCCAGCGAGGCGGAGCGCCGCCGGCTCGGCCTGCTCGGCGCGGCGGCGCTCATGTTCGGCGGGGCGTGGCTGCTCGGCCCAGCGCCGGCGGCGCCGCTCGCGGCCGCTGGGCCGGCGGCGATGAGCTGGCTGCTCGCCGCCCGCGCCCGCCGTTACCGGCGCGCTGTGGAGCGCGCGCTGCCCACGATCGCGACGGCCGCCGCCGATGCCCTCGCCGCCGGGCGCTCGCCGCGCGCCGCGCTGGGCGCCGCTCGCGGCGCCCTCGACGGGCCCGCGGCCGCCGAGCTCGCTCGGGTGACCGCTGATCTCGACCTCGGGCGCTCCCTCGAAGCCGCGCTGGAAGGGCTGCGAGCCCGCCTCGGCTCGCCGCGAGCCGACGCCTTCTGCGCGGCGGTGCTCTCCCAGCGGATCGCGGGCGGTGACCTCGTCGCGCTGCTGCGGCGCTTCGCGGCCGCCGCCGCCGAGCGCGACCGGCTCGTGGCCGAGGCGCGCTCGGCGACCGCGCAGGCACGCTTCACCGGCATGCTCGTGGTGGCGATGCCCATGGGCGCGGCGCTCCTCGCCGAGTTGCTCGCGCCAGGGTTCGTGGCCGGCCTGCTCGCCAACGGCGCGTCCCTCGCGCTGCTCGCGTTGGGCGCTGGCTTCCAGGTCGCCGGCTTCGCGGCGATCAAGCGGCTCGCGCGGGTGGCGGAGCCATGAGCCTGTTGCTCGCGGCCTGCGGGGGTGCGCTGGCCTTCGCGGCCGCCTGGGAGCTCGCCGGGCTCGGGGTGCGCGAAGAGGCGGCCCGTCGCGCGCGGCGCTGGACGAGGCGCGCGCTCGGCTTCGACGCCGACCAGTGGCTAGCCCGCCGCGACGTCGCCGGCCGGCTGCGGCGCGCGGGCCTGGGGGACCGCCTGAGCCCGCGCCGGTTCCTCGCGCTCAAGGCGGGCGGGGCGGTCGCGGGCCTCTGCGCGTGGGTCACGGTGCTGCCGGTCGCGCCCGGGCGCCTCGCCGTGCCGCTCGCGGCGCTGCTCGCGGCCGGCGGCGCCCTCGCCCCCGACGCATGGCTCGACCGCCGGATCCGCGCCCGCACGGCCCGCCTGGTCGCGGCGCTGCCGGACGCCCTCGACCTGCTCGCGGTGGGCGCCGCCGCCGGCCGCCAGCCCGCGGCGCTCTTCGCCGAGCTCGCGCGCCGCTCGCGCGGCCCGCTCGCGACGGAACTCGCGACCGCGGTCGCCGAAATGGAATGCGGCGTCCCGCAGGCCGAGGCGCTCCGCGGGCTGCGCGAGCGCGTGCCGGACGCGGCCGTGGCCGCGCTCGCCGCGGCGCTCGAGCGCTCGCGCCGCTACGGCTCGCCGCTCGCCGAGCAGCTCCACGAGCAGGCCGCGTCGCTGCGGCGCGACGAGCGGCGCCGGATCGAGGAGCGCGCCGCCCGTGCCGCACCCAAGATCCAGCTCGTGGTCGCGATGGTGCTCGTGCCGTCGGTGCTGCTCGTGATCGCGGCCGCGCTCATCGCTCACGCGGACTCCCTGTTCGGCGCGCTGTAGTCGCCGCGCCATCGGGCTGCGGCGGCGGGTGCTACTCGGTTGCCTCGTCGTGCAGGCGCCGGGCGATCACGGCTGCCGCTTCACAGAACTCGTCGAGCTCGCGAGCGGACTTCTTGTGGCCGGGGACGTTCACGACGAGCGCGCCGCCGACGAGCTCGAAGGCGATCTTCTCGTGCGCCTCCTCGGCCAGCCAGACGATGAAGCTGGGGGAGAAGATCTGCCGGGCGCGGTTCATGTCGTCGTTCTTGCCGATGAAGATCTCGAACCGCTTGTCCGCGGCCTCGCTTTCGAGCTCGACGCGCTGGCGGGTGCGGAAGAAGTCCTCGAACCCGTCCAGGAAGCGGAACCCGAACCGCCGCTGCACCTCGAGCTCGCCGATGAAGGTCGCCGTCTCGGGCAGCTGCGTGAGCACGACGGTGAACTTGTAGTAGGTGGTGTGCTCGTCGCCGTCTGAGTCGCGCGTCTTCTCCTCGTAGGTGTAGAGCGCGAGCGTGCCCGCGAGCCCGCCCGGCAGCGTGCCCGTGAACGTCTCCTCCGCGTAGCGCCGGTCGCCCTTGCGCAGGAGCGGAGTCACGGGAGGCAGCGAGCTGCGGGCGCCCACGCGGGTCAGGCCGCGGCCCTCCGCGTACGCGTTGAAGAAGTCCTCGGCCGCTCTGTGATTCGCGATCGCGAACACCACGATCAGCGCGATCAGCAGGACCACGCCAACCGCGGCGGCGCCGATCCCGATGCCCGCCTGCGTCGTGCCGACGATCAGGGCGATGATCGCGACGGTCCAGGTGATCCCCAGCACCCACTTGTTGCCGAGCAGGGCGCGGAAGTGCTTGCCGCGGTTGTCGTCGGCGTCCTGCGGGATGTCGTCGTCGCGGCGGGGCGTCTGGCCGGTGAGGCCTCCGGCGGGCACCCCCGCGGCCGCGAGCTCCTCCGCGCCGGGCGGCGGCACCGAGGCGCTGGTCTCGGGCGGAGCCGAATCCTCTCGGCCGGTGGTCTGGGTGTCTGGGCTCTCCAACTGCTCCTCCCGGGTCGCTCGCTTGACGGCGCGAGCGTAACGGGGCTGCAAGCGAAATTGCACGTGGCGGCCCGCACAAGGGCGCTCGCGCGGGCGGCGGCCGCCGCGCGGATCGCCCATTGACAAGCGCGATCGCGGCCTTCAGGGCGCCCGCTAGCACCGCCGCCCGACGGATCGACGGGGGCGGGTGGGTGGATGTCGTGTTGTGTTGTGGGACAAAGTGGGGTACTGTGGTGCACGCAAGTCGTCCAGAGGACCGGGGTGGTGAGGCTCCTCCCACCTCGTCACCCCGGTCCGAAGGCTTCTCCCGCGCAGGAATCCGCACCCGACGAGAGAGGATCCGACCTTGGCCTTCCGTGGCCAGCACGAGCACACCCTGGACTCGAAGGACCGGTTGACGATCCCTTCGCGCCTGCGCGCTCAGCTCGCCGACGGTGCGGTTCTGCTCGCGGGTCTCGATCCCTGCGTCGAGATCTGGCCGCGCGACGGATTTGCCAAGTTCACGGAGCGCTTCCTCGCCGGCCTCAACCCGCTCTCCAGCAAGGCGCGGATGCTGCGCCGCCGCTTCCACGCGAACGCCCAGGACGAGGAGCTCGACTCGGCCGGGCGGGTCCGCATCGCCAAGCACCTCATCGAACACGCGGGGCTCGAGGGCGCGTGCGTGGTGGTCGGCGTGGAGGACCACCTCGAGGTCTGGAACCCCGAGCGCTGGGCCCAGCACGCGGCGGAGATCGACGCACAGGCGGGCGCGATGGCGGAGGAGCTCGCCGGCTTCGACCTTGGGGGCGAGGAATAGGCGGACCGACCCGAACCGATGGCCACACTGACTTACATGCCCACCGACCACGTACCAGTCCTGCTTGCCGAGCTCGTCGCGCTCGCTGACCCGCAACCGGGGGAGCTCGCCGTGGACTGCACGTTTGGCGGCGGAGGGCACGCGCGCGCGGTCGCGCAGCGGCTCGGCCCCACGGGCACCCTGATCTGCATCGACCGCGACCCGACGGCCGCGGAGCGCTACCGCGAGGCCGCGCCCGAGCTCGCCTGCGAGAGCCGGTTCGTGCGCGGCGAGTTCTCGGCCGTCCTGACGGACCTGGCGGACGAGGGCCTGCGCCCCAACCTGATCTATATGGATCTGGGCGTCTCCTCGATGCAGATCGACGCCATGGAGCGGGGCTTCTCCTACGCCTACGACGCGCCCCTCGACATGCGCATGGACCCCGACCAGGGGCTCTCGGCGCGCGAAATCGTGAACGAATGGCCGCAGGACCGCATCGCGGCCATCCTCCGCGAGTACGGGGAGGAGCGCCACGCGCGCGCGATCGCGCGCGAGATCGTCGCCCGGCGTCCGCTCTCAACCACGGCGGAGCTCGTCGAGGCGATCCGCGATGCCGTACCGCCCGCCTACCGCTTTGGGCGCGGCCACCCCGCGAAGCGCACGTTCCAGGCGATCCGCATCGCCGTGAACGAGGAGCTGCGCGCGCTCGAGAACGCCCTGCCGCGCGCCTGGGACCTGCTCACCCCGGGCGGGCGGCTCGCCGCGATCTCGTTCCACTCGCTCGAGGACCGCATGGTCAAGCGGTTTTTCGCCGAGAAGGCGCGCGGCTGCACCTGCCCGCCGGAGCTGCCGGTCTGCGTGTGCGGGCGCGAGCCGGAGGCCGAGCTGATCACGCGCCGCGCCGTGTCGCCTACGCCCGAGGAGCTCGAGCGCAACCCCCGGGCGTCATCGGCGCACCTGCGCGTCGCGCGCAAGCTCGAGACGAAGGACGGAGAGGGAGCCTGAGGCTCCGCGCCGAAGGGACCACCCGATGCCGCCAGCAGCAGCGACAGCACGAGCCACGACGGCGCCGGTGACCCGCCGCGCGTCGCGCGCCGGCACGCCCGCCGCCGCCCGGCGCTCCGCGCGCGCCGCCGCCGCGCCTGCGCGTCCCCGGGCGACGCGCCGCAGCGCGCAGGCCGTTCGTCGCGCGCCCGCCCCGCGCGCCCGCGGCAGCGGCCGCCGCGCCCGTGCCGCGGCGCCGATCGGGCCGATGCGCCTCGTGCCGGTGGCGGTCGGGCGCACCGCGGGCGCGGTGGGCGGCCTCGCCGATTCGGGCTTCTTCGTCGGGATCACGCGCAGCCGCATCTGGATCGGCCTGCTCGCGTTCCTGCTCATCGGCATCGTCGGCCTCAACGTCGCGACGCTCAGCCTGAACGCGAAGGCGAGCAAGATCGGCGCCCTCACCGACGAGCTCAAGCGCGAGAACTCGGCGTTGCGCGGCGACCTCTCGGGCGTGCTCTCCAACGAGCACCTGCAGCGCGAGGCGAGCAAGCTCGGCCTGGCCTACCCGTCGGCGGGGGCGGTGCTCGACCTGCGAGCCGACCCCGGCGATGCGGCCGCGGCCGCCAAGCGGCTGCGCCGCGGCGAGATCACGGTCGGTGACGCGAGCGTGCCGGTCGTGCCCGAGACTGGCTACACGGAGCCGGCTGATGCGACCACGGTCCCGCCCACCGACACGGCGGCCACGACGACGCCGACCGCCGAGACCGCCGCGCCCACGCAGTCGACCGCTCCGCCGAGCACCGACTCGGCCGCGCCGGCCGCGCCGAGCACCAGCACGACGCCCAGCACCGGCGCGACCACGCCGAGCACCGGGGGAGCCCTCACGCCGTGACCAGGCTCGATCGCAGGATCGGCCTTTTGTTTGCCTGCTTCGTGCTCCTGTTCTCCGTCGCGGTCGCGCGCGCGGCGTGGCTGCAGGGCGTGCGCGGATCGGAGTACCGCGCCTCGGCCCAGAGCCAGCAGATGGAGACGGTGACGATCCCGGGCGTGCGCGGCGCGATCCTCGACCGCCACGGCCGTGAGCTCGCGATCTCGGAGGACGCCGCCACGGTCTTCGCGACGCCGTATCAGGTGAAGGACCCGGTGAAGGCGGCCCGCAAGCTCGCGCGCGTGCTCCCCGTGCCGGAGGAAAAGATCGCCGAGGCGCTCTCCGGCGACGGCGGCTTCGCCTACGTGGCCCGCAAGGTCGACCTGCCGACGGCGGCGCGGATCACCGAGATGGACATCCCGGGGATCGGCCTGCTTCCCGACTCCCGGCGCGTCTACCCCGAGGGTGAGCTCGCCGCCCAGGTGATCGGCGCGGTGAACATCGACAACGAGGGCACGAGCGGCCTCGAGCTCGCGCACAACGACGCGCTGCGCGGCGAGGACGGCGAGCGCCGCGTCACCCGCGACGCGCTCGGCGAGGAGCTCGAGCGCGAGACGGTGGAGGCGGCGACGGTGGGCGAGCGGCTGAAGCTCACGATCGACGCCTCGATCCAGGCGCACACCGAGCAGGTGCTGGCCGAGGTCGGCGAGACCTACGACCCGCAGGGCGCGACGGCGATCGTCATGGATCCCCGCACCTCCGAGATCCTCGCGATGGCGAACTGGCCCCCGGCCGACCTCGGCCGGGTGGAGGACGTCGAGGAGCTGCGCAACCTGGCGACCGGCTACACGTACGAGCCCGGCTCGACGTTCAAGGCGTTCACCGTGGCAGGCGCCCTGGAGGAGAAGCTCGTCAAGCCGAGCACGAGGTTCGACCTGCCGCCGGAGATCCAGGTCGCCGACCGGACGATCGGCGAGTCGCACGAGCGCGGCTACGTCTCGCTGACGGTTGCCGACATCCTCGCCCAGTCCTCCAACGTGGGCGCGGTGAAGATCGGGCTGCTCATGAATGACAAGCTCGGCGACGACGCCTTCGACAAGTGGATCAAGCGCTTCGGCTTCGGCAAGCCCACCGGCATCGACTACCCCGCCGAGGAGCGCGGCATCGTCATCCCGCCCGAGCAGTACTCGGGCTCGACCATGGGCAACCTGCCGATCGGTCAGGGCCTCGCGGTCACGCCGATCCAGATGACCGCCGCCTACGCCGCGATCGCCAACGGCGGGATCCTGCGGGAGCCGCGCCTGGTGCTGAAGCGCGGCGCCGAGCGCGTCGAGCCCGACGAGGGCAAGCGGGTGATCTCGGAGCGCACCGCGAAGCGGCTGCGGGACATGCTCAAGGGCGTGCTGCAGGAAGGCGGCACGGCCGCCGAAGTCGAGGTCCCCGGCTACGAGCTGGCCGGCAAGACCGGCACCTCGCAGAAGGTGGTCGACGGCGAGTACTCCGAGTCTCAGTTCGTCGCCTCGTTCGTGGGGTTCGCGCCGGCCGACGACCCGGCCCTGCTCGTGACGATCGTCGTCGACGACCCCAAGGGCGACTACTACGGCGGCTCGGTCGCGGCGCCCGCGTTCGGTGAGATCGCCGAGATGGCACTGCCCTACCTGGGCGTCGGAGCCGACGGCTGATCCAAAGCGGCGCATGCGAGGGCGTCCGGCCGACACCTAGAATCGGCGCGATGCTGCTGCGCGACGTGCTCGCCGGCGTGCCGGCGACGTTCCAGGGCGACGACGCCGTCGAGGTCGGCTCGCTGGCCTACGACAGCCGGCGGGTGAAGCCCGGGACCCTGTTTTTCTGCGTGGTCGGGGAGCGGGCGGACGGCCACGACTTCGCCCAGGTCGCGCGCGAGCGCGGGGCGGTGGCGCTCGTCGTCGAGCGCCCGCTCGCGGTCGAGCTGCCGCAGGCGGTCGTGCCGAGCGCGCGCGCGGCGATGGCGCCGGCCGCGGCGACCTTCTACGGGAACCCGACCGAGGAGCTGCGCGTCGCGGGGGTCACGGGTACGAACGGCAAGACGACGACGGCGTTCCTCGTGCGCCACCTGCTCGAGGCCGACGGCGTCGCGACCGGCCTGCTCGGCACGGTGAAGAGCGTCGTGGGCGGCGTCGAGCACGACGTCGAGCGCACCACCCCCGAGGCGATTGACCTGCAGCGCACGTTTCGCGAGATGCTCGACGGAGGTGACCGCGCCTGCGTGATGGAGGTTTCCTCGCACGCGCTCGCGCTCGGCCGCGCCGACGGGATCTCCTTCGCGGCGGCGGCGTTCACGAACCTCACGCAGGACCACCTCGACTTCCACGCCGACATGGAGGACTACTTCCAGGCGAAGCGCCGCCTGTTCGCGTCGCCCGCCGACGCGCCGGCCGGCTGGCGGCGGCCGGAGCGCGCGGTCGTGAATATCGACGACCCGTACGGCGCCCGGCTCGCCGAGGAGATCGCCGCCGAGTACGGCGACGACCTGATCACGACCTCGGCCGCGGGCGACGAGCGCGCGCAGGTGCGCGCCCTGGACGTCGACTTCGACGCGAGCGGCTCGAGCTTCCGGCTGGTCGGCCGCTACGGCGAGCACGTCGTGCGCACGGCGCTCCCCGGGCGCTTCAACGTCGCGAACGCGCTGGCCGCGTTCGCGATCGCCGTCGAGCTGGGCTGCGACCCACGCGTGGCGGTCGCCGCGCTGGCGCGGGCGGAGCGGGTCCCGGGCCGCGTCGAGCCGGTGGAGGCGGGGCAGGACTTCGCCGTGCTGGTCGACTACGCGCACACCCCCGATTCGCTGGAGAACGTGCTGCGCGCGACGCGGGAGATGACCCGGGGGCGGGTGATCTGCGTGTTCGGCTGCGGCGGTGACCGCGACCGCGAGAAGCGCCCGCAGATGGGGGAGATCGCCGCTCGGCTCGCCGACGTCGCGGTGGTCACCTCCGACAACCCGCGCTCGGAGGACCCGGAGGCGATCCTCCGCGACATCCTGGCCGGGATCCCCAAGCGCGAGCGCGCGGAGGCGAGCGGCGAGCTCGTCGTCGAGGTCGACCGGCGAACCGCGATCGCCAAGGCGCTCGCGCTGGCGCGCGCGGGCGATTGCGTGCTGATCGCGGGCAAGGGTCACGAGCAGGGCCAGGAGTTCGCGGGCGGGCAGAAGATCCCCTTCGACGACCGGGCGGTGGCGCGCGAGGAGCTGCGACGCCTGCTCGGCGCTGGCGCGACGGCGTGATCGAGCTCACCCCGGAACGGATCGCCGAGGCGGCCGGCGCGCGGATCGTCCGGGCCGAGGAGGGCGGCGAGCCCCATCCACGCCGCGCCGAGGTGGACAGCCGCCGCGCGCTCCCCGGCGACCTCTTCTTCGGGCTGCGCGGCGAGCGCACCGACGGCGGCCGCTTCGCCGGGGACGTGCTGCGCGCCGGCGCCTGGGGGGCTGTCGTGAGCCCCGAGTCGGCCCCCGACGCCGCGGCCGCGGGTCACGGCTGGGTGTTCGAGTCCGACGATCCCCTGCGGAGCCTTCAGGACCTCGCGCGCGAGTGGCGCCGCGCGCTCGGCGCGAGGGTCGTGGGGGTAACCGGGTCGACCGGCAAGACCTCTGTCAAGGACATCACGCGCGCGCTCTTGCCCTGGCGCGTGCACGCGAGCCCCGAGAACTTCAACACGGAGGTCGGCCTGCCGCTCGCGATCCTCGGCGCCGAGCCGGACACGGAGGTGCTCGTCCTCGAGATGGCGATGCGCGGCATGGGGCAGATCGCCGAGCTGTGCGCGATCGCGGAGCCCGACGTCGCGGCGATCACCAACGTCGGTCCCGTGCACCTGGAGCTCCTCGGGACGATCGAGGCGATCGCCGAGGCCAAGGCGGAGATCCTGCAGGGGCTGGGGCCCGAAGGGCGCGCGGTGGTGCCCGCCGACGCCGAGGCGCTCGAGCCGCACCTGGGCGACGAGCTCGCCACGATCACGTTCGGGCCTGGCGGCGACGTGTTCGCGCGCGAGGCGCAAAGGCGGGACGGCTCCACCGAGGCGCTGATCGTCACGCCCGCCGGCGAGGCGCGCTTCGAGCTGCCGTTCACCGAGGAACACAATCTCACGAACACGCTGGCGGCGGTCGCGATCGGCGTCGCGCTCGGCGCCGAGCCGGAGGCAATGGTGCCGCGGGCGGCGTCCATATCCTTCTCGCGCCTGCGGGGTGAGCGGCTCGAGCTCCCGGGCGACATCGCACTCGTGAACGACTGCTACAACGCCAACCCGATCTCCATGCGTGCGGCGCTCCGGCACCTTGCCTCGCTGCCGGCGAAGCGCCACGTGGCCGTGCTGGGCGGGATGGCCGAGCTCGGTCCCGACGGGCCCGCGTACCACCGCGAGATCGGCGCGCTCGCCCGCGGCCTGGGCATCGGGCCGATCATCGGTGTGGGCGAGTTGGCGCGCGACTACGCGCCCGACGAGTGGGCGCCGGACCCCGAGACCGCGGTCGACGTGGCGGATGGCCTGCTCGAGGGCGGTGACGCCGTGCTCGTCAAGGGCTCGCGCTCGGTCGGGCTCGAGGCGTTCACCGAGGGTCTGCGCGCGCGGCGCGGGGACGGGGGCGCCGATGCTTAGCGCCCAGATCGCGGTCGCCGAGGCGATCGACCGCGGTGAGGTCCTGATCGCGGGCATGGCCGCGATGCTGATCACGATCTTCTTGGGCCCGAAGTTCATCGAGTACCTGCGGGTGCGGGAGTTCGGCCAGCAGATCCGCGAGGAGGGCCCGCAGGAGCACCACTCGAAGGCGGGGACGCCGACGATGGGCGGGCTGATCATCTTCACCGGCATCGCCGTGCCCTACCTCGTGCTTTCCGGCCTCGACACGGCGAGCCTCACCGTCTTCGGGATCGCCGTCGGTTGCGCGCTGATCGGGTTCGCCGACGACATGATCAAAGTCTCCAAGCGGCGCTCACTCGGGCTCTCGGCGCGCTGGAAGCTCCTGGCCCAGATCGGCCTCGCGCTCATCCTCTGGTACGTGGCCACGCAGGAGCTCGGCTTGGAGACCGCCATCGAGAGCAGGATCTTCAACTGGGAGCTCGACGTCGGACCGGTCGTCTACGCGATCTTCGTCTTCCTCGTGCTCGCGGGGTTCTCGAACGCGGTCAACCTGACCGACGGTCTCGACGGGCTTGCGGCGGGCTGCTGCGGGATCGTGTTCCTCGCCTTCACCGCGATCACGATCACAAACGGTCAGGGCGGGCTCGCCGTGCTGTCCGCGTGCCTGGTGGGCGCTTCGATCGGCTTTCTGTGGTTCAACTCGTTCCCGGCGTCGATCTTCATGGGCGACACCGGCTCGCTCGGGTTGGGCGGCGCGATCGGCGCCTTCGCGGTGGTCACCCAGACCGAGTTGCTGCTCATCATCCTCGGCGGGATCTTCGTGATCGAGGCGGCGTCGGTCGCGGTCCAGGTCGCCTTCTTCAAGCTCACCCGCCGCCGGGTGTTCCTGATGGCGCCGATCCACCACCACTTCGAGATGATGGCCTGGTCGGAGACGAAGATCATGCTCCGGTTCTGGATCGTCGCCGCGGTGTGCGCGGGGATCGGCTTCACGCTCTACCAGAACTCAGTGGGGTAGCCCGCGGCGACCCGCAGGGGCGAATGCGGCGCCCACGAGGCGGAGTCCCGCGCCGGCCGTCATGGCTACTCCGCGAGCTCGCGCTCGCGCGCGGCGAACTTCCTCACCGACTCACGCACGCGCTTGCGGCCGAAGAGCACTGAGAAGAGGGGGGACAGCGGGCCCTTCAGGTAGGCGCGGTGGGTGATCTCGCTCCCCGAGCCGGCGGGCTCCAGGCGATGCTCGTGGCCGAAGCGGGCGAGGGGGAGGCGGGCCTCGTAGGCCAGGTGCCGCTCCGGCTCGACGGCGACGAGCTTGAGCACCATGCGCCCGCCGCGCTTGTACTTGATCACGGCTTCCGTGCCGGGCTTAAGCGGCCCCCGCAACTCGGCCGCCTCCAGCTGCTCGTTCCACTCGGGCCAGCGCGCAGGGTCCGCCCACAGCGCCCAGACCGCCACCGGGCTCGCCGACGAGCGCTCCGAGTGCACGGCCTCAAACACGCGGGCGAATCTACCCGACCGCCGGGCCGCGCCCGACCCGAGGCGCGCGCAAGGGTGGCGGGATCCGGTGGCGAACCTAGTTGGCGGTGGCCTCGACGAAGGAACGACCGCCCCTGCCCGGGGGCCCATATCTGGTGGTCGGCCTGGCCCGCTCGGGTCAGGCAGCGGCGCGCCTGCTCGCCGGACGCGGCGAGCGGGTGATCGCGGTCGACGCGGGCCACCCCGAGGGCGCCGAAAGGTTGCGGGAGCTCGGCGTCGAAGTCCATCTGGATGGTGATCACGAGAGCCTGGTGGACTCAGCGCGCTGCGTGGTCAAAAGCCCCGGCGTCCCGCGCGAGGCCGCTCCCGTGCGCCGGGCGCTCACGCTCGGCCTGCCCGTCATCGGCGAGCTCGAGCTCGCCTGGCGGCTCATCCCCAACGCGTTCGTCGCGGTCACCGGCACGAACGGCAAGACGACGACCACCGAGCTCCTCGGCCATATCTGGCGGGTCGCGGGTCGCCCCGTCGTGGTCGCCGGCAACGTGGGCACCCCGCTCGCGTCCGTCGTCGGAGAGATCGACCCGGACGCGACCGTGGTCTGCGAGTGCTCGAGCTTCCAGCTCGAGGATTCCGACGCCTTCGCCCCGGAGGTCGCCGTGCTCCTGAACGTGACGCCCGACCACCTCGACCGCCACGGCGACCTCGAGTCCTACCTGGCCGCCAAGCTGCGGATCTTCGCCAACCAGACGCCGCGCGACTGGGCCGTCTACGACAGCTCGCAGCCGGAGCTGCGCGGCGTGCGCATCGGCGGGCGGGCGCGCGTGGTCGACCTGGCGACGCTCGGCGCGGGCGAGCTCGCCGAGGAGCTCGCGGGCACGGTGCTGGCCGGCCCGCACAACCTCGCGAACGCTCGCGCCGCGGAGGCGGCCGCGCTCGCGATGGGCATCGACGAGCGCACCATCCGCAAGGCCTTCGCGAGCTTCCCGGGGGTCCCGCACCGCCTCGAGCGCGTCGGTGAGCTCGACGGCGTGCTCTACGTCAACGACTCGAAGGCCACCAACGTCGCCGCGGCGACCGCCGCACTGCGCTCGTTCGACCGGCCGGTGCGCGTGATCCTCGGGGGCTCGCTCAAGGGTGAGGACTTCGCCGGTCTCGCCGAGCCGGTCGCCGAACGCTGCGCGGCGGCGTACCTGATCGGGCCGGCGGCCGACCCGATCGAGCGCGCGCTCGCGCCCGCGGCTGAGCGCGGCGTCGCCGTGCGGCGTTGCGCCGACCTGGACGACGCGCTGCGGGCTGCCGCCCGCGACGCCGAGCCGGGCGACGTCGTCCTGCTCTCGCCCGCCTGCGCGAGCTTCGACGCCTTCCGCAACTTCGAGGAGCGCGGCGAGCGGTTCCGCGAGCTGGTCGCGGAGCTCGGCGGGGAAGAGGGCGCGTCGTGAGCGCCCGGGCCAAGCGCAGCCGCTCCTCCGCGAGCGCCCGCAAGCGGACGTCGGCGCGGACCGGGCGCCGCGTCCAGCAGCCGATCGAGTACTCGCTGCTGCTCACCGCGACGCTCTGCCTGCTCGCCTTCGGCGTCGTGATGGTCTTCAGCGCGAGCTCGACGACCTCGCTGCTCGGCGACTCCGGCGACGGCGCGTACTACCTGAAGCGGACGCTGCTCTTCGGCGTCATCGGCCTGCTGATCATGCGCGTGCTGTCCGTACGCGGCGTGCGGATCGTCCGGCCGCTGACCGGGGCGTTGCTGTTTGTCTCGCTGGCCGGGCTCCTCGCGGTCATGCTCCCGGGGGTCGGCACGGAGGTGAACGGCGCACGGCGCTGGATCGACGTCGGGTTCTTTCAGGTGCAGCCGTCGGAGTTCGCCAAGGTCGCGCTCGTGCTCTACGGGGCGCACCTGCTGGCCACCCGCCCGAACCTCACGCGCTCGATCCCGGACATGGGGCCGTTCCTGGCGGCCGTCGCCGTCGTCTGCCTGCTGGTTGCGCTGGAGCCCGACCTCGGCACCGCCATGGTCGCCTGCTTCGGGTCTGCCGCGCTGCTGTTGACCGCCGGGGCGCGGGTGCGCGACCTCGCGCTGATCGGCGCGGCGCTTGCGGCCTTCGTCGTGCTCGCGATCCTGATCGAGCCGTACCGGATGGAGCGCCTCACCGGCTTCCTCAACCCGAGCCACGACCCCGCGGGCGCGGGCTTCCAGGCCACCCAGGCGAAGATCGCGCTAGGCAGCGGCGGGATCCTCGGGGTCGGCCTCGGCGAGAGCGTGCAGAAGGCCTTCTATCTGCCCGAGGCCCACACCGACATGATCGCCGCGGTGGTGGGCGAGGAGCTGGGCTTCCTCGGGATCCTGATGCTCGTCGGCCTCTACGGGCTGTTCGCGTACGCGGGCCTGCGGACCGCGCAGCGCGCCCGCGACCGCTACACGAAGCTGCTCGCGGCCGGGCTCACGACGCTCGTCTGTATCCAGGCCGTAATCAACCTGTTCGCGGTGATGGGGCTCGCGCCGCTCACCGGTGTCCCGCTGCCGTTCGTCTCGTACGGCAACTCGAGCATGCTCACGATGCTCGCCGCGGTCGGCCTGTTGCTCAACATCGCGAGGGCGCCGGCTGGCAGACTGCGCGTCGTCGAAGGGGGCGCCGGGCGGACGTCCGGCCGCGCGACCACGTCAAGGAAGAGCGGAACAGTTGCCACGAATCGTCATCGCAGCAGGCGGCACAGCGGGGCACGTCGTGCCCGCGCTGGCGGTCGCCGACGCGCTGCGCGCTGAGGGCGCCGAGGTCAGCTTCGTCGGCACGCGCGAGCGCTCGGAGGCGGAGCTCGTGCCTGCCGCCGGCTACGAGATCGACTTCGTCGAGGTCCGCGGGCTCGATCGCTCCAACCCGCTGCGGGCGGCCGGCGCGCTCGCGCTCGCCGCCCGGGCCGTGCCCAGGGCCCGCCGGATCCTGCGCGAGCGGGGCGCCGACGCGGTGATGGGCGGCGGCGGGTACGTCGCCGCGCCCGTGGGCATTGCCGCGGTTCGTATGGGGTTGCCGCTCGTGCTCACCGAGGCCGACCGCCACCTGGGCCTCGCCAACCGCCTGCTCGCCCGCCGCGCCCGGCGCGTGTGCCTTGCGTTCGAGATCCCCGAGCTGCGCGGCGAGCGCTACCTCGTCACCGGTCGCCCGGTCCCGGGCGACATCCTTACCGCCGACCGCGCCGCGGCCCGCGAGCGGTTCGGGATCGCGCCCGACGAGGAGTGCGTGCTCATCTTCGGCGGCAGCCAGGGGGCGCGTTCGCTCAACCTGGCCGCTCTCGAGGGGCTGCTGGATCCCAGCGGGCGTGACTTCCACGTCCTGCACATCACCGGCAAGCGCGACCACGCCCAGGCGGTGCAGGCCTTCGAGGACGCGGGCCGGCCGCCCCGCTACACGCTGCTCGACTACCTGCCCGGCCTCGCCGACCCGCTCGCCGCCTGCGATCTGGTGCTGGCCCGCTCGGGCGCGTCCGTGTTCGAGCTCGCCGCGGCCGGCAAGCCCGCGATCCTCGTGCCCTACCCGTACGCGACCGGTCGCCACCAGCACGCGAACGCCCAGTGGATGGAGGACGCCGGGGCGGCGATCACGATCGAGGACTCGGCGCTCACCGGCGAGCTGGTTCGGGCGCGCGTGAGCGAGCTGCTCGCCGACCCCGAGCGCCTCGCCGCGATGGCCGCCGCCTCGCGTTCGCTGGCGCGCCCCGACGCGGCGCAGCGGGTCGCCGCAGAGATCCTGGCTTCGCTTGACTAGGGCAGCCGTGAGCGACTGGGCCTCCAGAAAGCTCCACTTCATTGCGATCGGCGGCGCGGGCATGAGCGGCCTCGCGCTCGTCTGTCACCAGCTCGGCGCGTGCGTCACGGGCAGCGACCGGGCGGAGAGCTCGTACATCGAGCGCCTGCGCGCCGCGGGCCTCGAGCCGCGCGTGGGCCACGACGCGGACTCGGTCCCGGCCGACGCCGAGGTCGTGGTCTCCACCGCGGTCCCCGAGGACAACCCGGAGCTCGCCGTCGCGCGCGAACGCGGCCAGCGTGTCCTGCATCGCGGCGAGCTGCTCGCCGAGCTCTGCCGAGAGGGGCGGCTGATCGCGGTCGCCGGCACGCACGGCAAGACGACCACGACGGGGATGATCGTGCACGCGCTGCGCGCGCTCGGCGCGGACCCCACCTTCTTCATCGGCGGCGAGCTGCCCGGCGCGAGCGGCGACGGGCGTCCCGCGAACGCCGGGCATGGGGAGGGGGAGTGGGTGGTGGCCGAAGCGGACGAGTCCGACGCGAGCTTCCTCGAGCTGCGCCCACAGATCGCCGTCGTCACGAACCTCGAGCTGGACCACCACGCGCGCTGGAGTTCGCGCGCCGAGCTGCGCGAGGCCTTCGCGCGCTTCGTCGCCCCGGCCCGCGGGGTGGTCGCCCCCGACGAGCTCACAGGGCTCGCCGCGGAGGGCGCCGCGGTCGTCCGCTTCGACGCTGGCTCGCCCGGGCCCGCCGAGCTCGCGCTGCGCGTGCCGGGCGCCCACAACGCGCTCAACGCGCGGGCGGCGCTGGGGGCGATCGAGCTCGCGGGGCTCGACGTCGAGGCGGCGGCGCGGGCGCTTGAGAGCTTCCCCGGGATGCTCCGCCGGCAGGAGCTGCGCGGCGAGCGCAACGGGGCGCCGATCTACGACGACTACGGCCACCATCCGACGGAGGTGCGCGCCACCCTGGCGGCGCTGCGCGAGCTCGAGCCGAAGCGGCTGATCGCGGTATTCCAGCCGCACCTCTACTCGCGCACGAAGGCGTTCGCGGACGAGTTCGGCGCGGCGCTCGCCGAGGCGGACGCGATCGGCGTGCTCGACGTATACGCCGCGCGCGAGGAGCCGGTCGGCGAGCTGGCGGGGGTGAGCGGGCTCGACGTCGCCCGCGCGGCCGCCGACCACGCGGCCGGCAAGCCGGTGTGGTGGCTGCGCGACCGCGAGACGGCGGCGCGCTTCCTCGCGCCCCGCCTGGGCCCCGGCGACCTGCTCGTCACCGTCGGCGCGGGGGATATCCACCTGCTCGCCGGGGAGCTCGCCGGGTCCGACTGACGGGCGGCCGGGAAGGATCAGGACCGCAGCCCACGAATGGGTGGGCGAATGGGCCCAAGCAAAGCTTCAACCGCGGCCGGCCGGCGCCGCGCGTCGACCCGAGCCACCGGGTCGGCCAAGCGCACGCAGGGCGCGCGCAGCGCCCGCGCCGCCGCGCGCGCCCCGGCACCGCCGAAGCGCGCCCCGCGCAAGGCCGCGCCGGCGCGCCCGCGCCGGCCCGCTGGCGCCGGCCCGCGGCCGAAGGCGGCGAAGCCGAGGGCGGCCCGGCAGAGCCGGGGCCGCTGGCTGCGCTTCCTGCTCACGCCGCGGGGAGTGCTCGCGATCGCGGCGCTGACGGCGGTGTTCGCGGCGGCCTACGTGTTCTGGCTGCGCGACCTGCCGCTCTTCGCCGTGAAGGACGTGAAGGTCGAGGGCGCCACCGGACCCGAGGCGGCGGCCATCGCCCAGACTCTCGACGAGGCCGCCCGCGAGATGACCACGCTGCACGTGGACGAGGAAGCGCTGCGCGCCGCCGCCGCGCGGTTCCCGACGTTCGCGGACCTGCGCGCGGACGCGAGCTTCCCGAACGGCCTGCGGATCACCGTCGAGGAGCGCCCGCCCGTGCTGCTCGCGCGCGGCAGCGACGGCCCGGTCCCGATCGCGGGCGACGGCACGATCCTCGCCGGCGTCGAGACCGACGCAAAGCTCCCGGTGATCAGCGTCGACCGGCTGCCCGCCCAAGGCAAGGTCCGCGACGAGGCGCTCGCAATGGCGCGGGTCCTCGGCGCCGCCCCTGGGCCCCTGGCGAAGCTCATCGAGAGCGTCGATTTCAGCAAGGACTACGGCGTTGAGGTCGAGCTCCAGGGCGGGATCCCGCTGCGTTTCGGCGGCGCCGAGCAGGCCGCCGACAAGTGGGCCGCTGCCGCGGCGGTGCTCGCCGAGCCCGAGGTGACCTCGCTCACCTACCTGGACCTGCGCGTCCCCGAGCGCCCGGCGATCGGCGGCGCCGCGGCGGCGGTCGCGGAGGACGCCGCCGCGGGCTAACGGCCGGGCCCAGGCCCACCACGGTCGGCTGGGGTGCGGGCGTAGGTGGTGGCGGGACCGGTGTGTCTCGCGCGGGCCCGGCCGCGTTGGCGGCAAAAGGGGAGGGAGGTTGCTGGGGGTTCGGTCGCTGGCGGCTCTCGTGCGCGTTGCGGCGCACGGCCTGCGTTTGGTGCGGGCCTTTGGGCCGCCTGCGGCTCCCGGGCGCGCGACATCGACCTTTCGTGGGATCAACCGTCGATAGGTCGAAGTCGCGCCCGCGCCCGGCGCGAGGGCGACTTTGTGTTGGATCGAACCGTCGAAACGTTGATGTCGTGTGGGGTGGGACGCGAACCTCAAGCCGGGGTTGAGGGTTTCGCCGCTTGCGGAAATCTCGACCCGTGGTTGAGGGTTTGACGATGCATGATTCCATGCGGAATCGGGAAGCCCTCGTTGACAGCCCTAGGGTTCTGCCGTACCGTCGGGTTCAAGTCGAGGTCTTTTCCCCTGGAAAACCCTTTAGTATGGGTTAAGCCTCGGACGGACCCGCCCGAGGAAACAAGCAGCAAAAGGAACATGGTCGAGAGCTCCTACCTCGCAGTCATCAAGGTCGTCGGCGCTGGCGGCGGCGGCACGAACGCGGTCTCGCGCATGGTCGACGCCGGGCTCAAGGGCGTCGAGTTCATCGCGATCAACACCGACGTCCAGGCGCTGCAGTCCTGCGACGCCGACATCAAGCTCTCGATCGGCCACAACCTCACGAAGGGCCTCGGCGCGGGCGCCAACCCCGAGGTGGGTGCCGGCGCGGCGGCCGAGTCGCGCGACGACATCAAGGAGGCGCTCAAGGGCGCCGACATGGTCTTCGTGACCGCGGGCGAGGGCGGCGGCACCGGTACGGGCTCCGCCCCCGTGATCGCCGAGATCGCCAAGGAGGAGATCGGCGCGCTCACGGTCGGCGTGGTCACCAAGCCGTTCGAGTTCGAGGGCGCCCGCCGCATGCAGCAGGCGCTCGAGGGCATCGACAAGCTGCGCGCCAACGTCGACACCCTGATCGTCGTCCCGAACGAGAAGCTGCTGCAGGTCGTCGAGCGGCGCACCACCGTCCAGGACGCCTTTCGCATGGCCGACGACATCCTCCGCCAGGGCGTCCAGGGCATCACCGACCTGATCACGACGCCCGGCCAGATCAACCTCGACTTCGCCGACGTGCGCACCGTGATGTCGGAGGCCGGCTCGGCGATGATGGGCGTGGGCGTCGCCTCGGGCGAGAACCGCGCGGTCGAGGCGGCCAAGATGGCGATCTCCTCGCCGCTCATGGAGCAGCCCATCGATGGCGCTACCGGCATGCTGCTCAACATCACCGGTTCGGAGGACCTCAACCTGCACGAGGTCAACGACGCCGCCACGGTGGTCGTCGAGCACGCCGACAAGAACGCGAACGTGATCTTCGGCACCGTGATCGACCCGTCGATGGGCGACGAGGTGCGCGTGACCGTGATCGCCGCCGGCTTCGAGGGCTACGAGACCCTGGCGCGCAAGCCGATTCAGGTCCGCGACCGGGCGCGGCGCCGCTCCGTCTCGCCGCTGGGCGACCGCGAGCGCCGCGAGCTCTCGGTGACCGAGGGCGACATCGACGTCCCGGACTTCCTGAAGGGCCGCTAGGCCGACCGGCGGCCGGGTCCGCCAAAGTCGCGTGGGCGGCCGATAGGCTGCCGCGCGATGAGCGAGCTGCGCCGCACGCCCCTCTACGACGAGCACTTCGCCTCCGGCGCCCGGCTGGTCCCGTTCGCGGGCTGGGAGATGCCCGTGCAGTACGAGGGCGTGATCGCCGAGCACCTGACGGTGCGCCGGGCGTGCGGGGTCTTCGACGTCTCCCACATGGGGCAGATCGAAACCGAAGGGCCCGGCGCGCTTGAGCTGCTGCAGCGGCTGCTCTCCAACGACGTCGCCAAGATCCCGGTCGGCGGCGCCCAGTACGCGGTGCTCTGCCGCGAGGACGGCGGCATCCTCGACGACCTCTTCACCTACCGCCTCGGCGAGGACCGCTACCTGACGGTCACGAACGCGGCCAACCACGAGCGCGACTTCGCCTGGTTCCGCGACCACGCCGAGGGCGCCGGTTGCGAGGTGCGCGACGCGCTCGACGCCTGGGCGATGCTCGCCGTGCAGGGGCCCGACGCGCGCCGCATCGCCGGCGGCCTGGCGGCCGGCGAGCTCCCGCCTCGCCTGCGCGCCGCGCCGGTCGAGGTCGCGGGCATCCAGTGCCTGGTCTGCGGCACGGGCTACACCGGCGAGGACGGCGTCGAGATCCTCTGCGCACCCGCCGACGCTCCGGCCCTCTGGCGCGCCCTGTTGGACGCAGGCGCCAAGCCCGCGGGCCTCGGCGCGCGCGACACGCTGCGCCTCGAGGCTTGCTTCCACCTGTACGGCAACGACATGGACGAATCGCGCAACCCGATCGAGGCCGGGCTCGGCTGGTGCTGCAAGGAGGAGACGGGTTTCATCGGCTCCGAGGCGGTCGCGAAGGCGCGCGCCGAGGGCACGGCGGAGGTGCTCGTGCCGTTCGCGCTCACCGAGCGCGGCGTCCCGCGCCAGGGCAACCCGGTGCTGGGCCCCGACGGCGAGCCCGCTGGCGTCGTCACCTCAGGCACGCACTCGCCCTGCCTCGAGCGCGGCGTCGGCATGGCGTACGTCGAGCGCGCGCTCGCGGAGCCGGGCACGGAGATCGCGATCGACGTGCGCGGCAAGCGGCGCGCGGCGCGCGTAGAGTCCAGGCCGCTGTACGCCAAGGAGCGCAGCTGACGGATCGGTCCAGACCCACCTACGGAGGAGAAGCTTGGCCGCGGAAGAGAGCTACCCCGACGACCTGAAGTACCACCCCGAGCACGACTGGGCGCGCATCGAGGGCGACGAGGCGACCTTCGGGATCACGTGGTACGCCCAGGACCAGCTCGGCGAGGTCGTCTTCTTCGAGCCGCCGGAGATGGGCGCCACGCTCACCAAGGACGAGACCTACGCGGAGGTCGAGTCGGTGAAGGCCGTCTCGGACGTGATCGCGCCGCTCTCCGGCGAGGTGATCGAGGTCAACGAGTCCATCGGCGAGAACCCCGAGAAGATCAACGAGGACCCCTACGGCGAGGGTTGGCTCGTGCGGGTGAAGCTGAGCGACCCGTCCGAGGTCGACGCGCTGCTCGACGCCGACTCCTACCGCGACCTGCTCGCGCAGGGCTGAGCGGCCGCCGAGCAGGGGGACGGGAGAGTTCGCCGAACGGCGGGCCGCGCCGCGGTGCCGTTTAGGATCAGTCCGGTGAGCCGCTACACCTCAGCGACCGACGCGGATCGTCAGGCGATGCTCGCCGCGATCGGGGTCGGCTCGACCGAGGAGCTCTTCGAGCAGATCCCCGCGGAGGTCAGGCTCGACCGCGAGCTCGACCTTCCCGAGGGCCAGTCCGAGCCCGAGGTCTACGACCACCTCGCCGAGCTCGCCGCCCGCAACGTCCACGCCGACCAGGAGCTCTGCTTCATCGGCGCGGGCATGTACGACCACTACTCGCCCGCGATCGTCGAGGCGATCACGCAGCGCTCGGAGTTCCTCACGCCGTACACGCCGTACCAGCCCGAGGTCTCCCAGGGCGGGCTGCAGGTCATGTTCGAGTTCCAGACGATGATGTCGGAGCTCACCGGCCTGCCCGTCTCCAACGCCTCGATGTACGAGGGGCCGAGCTCGCTCGCCTCGGCCGCGTACCTCGCGCTGGGCGCGGCGAAGGGCAGGCGCCCGCGCCTGGTGGTCTCGCGCGGCGTGCACCCGCACGCGCGCGCCACGCTCGCGACCTACGCCGCGGGCTGGGACGCCGAGATCGTCGAGGTCGGGCTCGAGGGCGGGCTCACCGACGCTGATGAGCTCGCGGGCGCCGTGGACGAGCGCACGGCGGCTGTGTTCGTGCAGAGCCCGAACTTCCTGGGCGCGGTCGAGGACCTCGAGGCGCTCGCGGCGGCCGCGCACGAGCACGGCGCGCTCTGCGTCGCCTCGGTCGACGCGATCATGCTCGGCGTGCTGCGCCCGCCGGGCGACTGCGGGGTGGACATCGCGGTCGGCGAGGGGCAGCCGCTCGGCGGCAGGCTCGACTTCGGCGGGCCCTCCTTCGGCTTCTTCTGCGCGACCGAGGAGCACCTGCGGCGCATGCCGGGCCGGATCGCCGGCGAGACCCGCGACGTCGACGGGCGCCGCGGCTTCGTGCTCGCCCTGCAGACCCGCGAGCAGCACATCCGCCGCGAGAAGGCCACGCACAACATCTGCACCGCGCAGGCGCTAAACGCCCTCGGCGCGGTGATCTACCTGAGCTGGCTGGGCAAGCACGGCCTCGTCGAGCTCGGCGAGCTGATCGTGCGCCGCACCGCGTACGCCCGCGAGCGCCTGCTCGCGCTCGACGGGGTGGAGCTCTTGCACGACGCGCCGGTCGCGCGCGAGTTCGCGCTGCGCCTCGATGCGCCCGTCCAGGAGGTGCTCGACCGCTGCGCGGCGGAGGGCATCGCCGCCGGGTACCCGCTCGGCCGCGACTACCCCGAGCATCCCGACGGGGTTCTGGTCGCGATCACCGAGCGGCGCTCGCGCGCCGACATCGACCGGCTGGCCGACGCGCTCGGGCGCGCGGTGGCGGGCAGCGGCGAGCGCTCGCGCGCGGAGGTGGCGGGATGAGCGAGCAGGTCCGGATCGAGCGCCCGCCCGCGACCGCGGAGGTGCCCACGCCGCAGCAGCGCGAGGAGGTCGTGACGATCTTCGAGCGCTCGGTCGAGGGCCGCCGCGCGGCCGTGCTGCCCGAGACCGACGTCCCGGAGCGCCCGCTGTCGGAGCTCATCCCCGAGCGGCTGCTGCGCAGCAAGCCTGCGGAGCTGCCCGAGGTCTCCGAGCCCGAGATCGTGCGCCACTACAACCGGCTCTCGCGGCGCAACTTCGACCTGGACACGAACGCCTACCCGCTGGGCTCGTGCACGATGAAGCACAACCCGCGTCTCAACGAGCGGGTCGCGGCGCTCCCGGGCCACGCGCGGCTGCACCCGGCCCAGGACCCCAAGCGCGCGCAGGGGGCGCTCGAGCTCATGTGGAACCTGGAGCGGGCGCTCGCCGAGATCACCGGCCTCCCGCACGTCTCGCTGCAGCCCTCGGCCGGCTCGCACGGCGAGCTCGCCGGGCTCCTGCTCACGCGCGCCTACCACGCCGACCGCGGCGAGCAGCGCACGCGCGTGCTCACCCCGGACACCGCGCACGGCACCAACCCGGCGACGGTGACGATGGCGGGGTACGAGGCCGTCAAGGTCGCGACCGACCCGGACGGCGGCGTGGATGTCGACGACCTGCGCGCCAAGGCGGACGAGAGCGTCGCCTGCCTCATGCTCACCAACCCGAACACCCTCGGCGTGTTCGACCGCAACATCCGCGAGATCGCCTCGATCGTGCACGAGGTGGGCGGGACCCTCTACTACGACGGCGCCAACCTGAACGCGATCATGGGCTGGTGCCGGCCCGGCGACATGGGCTTCGACATCGTCCACCTCAACCTGCACAAGTCGTTCTCACAGCCCCACGGCGGCGGCGGGCCGGGCGCCGGGCCGATCGCGGTGTCCGACCGGATCGCTCCGTACCTGCCGGTCCCGCGCATCGTGCGCCGCGAGGGCGGGAACGGGTCCGGGCCGCGCTTCGACCTGGACTTCGAGGGGTCCGGCAAGTCGATTGGCCGCCTGCGCGGCTTCCAGGGCAACTTCGGCGTGTTCGTGCGCGCCTACGCCTACATCCGCTCGCTCGGCCGCGACGGCCTGCGCGAGGCCTCCGAGACGGCGGTGCTGAACGCGAACTACCTGCTCGCCCGGCTGCGTGAGGGGCGGGCCGGCGAGCGCCTGCCGCTCGGCTTCGGGGAGCGGTGCATGCACGAGTTCGTGCTCAGCGGGGCCCCCGCGAAGCGCGAGCTGGGCGTGACGACGCTCGACATCGCCAAGCGCCTGCTCGACTACGGCTTCCACCCACCGACGATCTACTTCCCGCTGCTCGTGGAGGAGGCGCTCATGTTCGAGCCCACCGAGACCGAGACGCGGGAGACCCTCGACGCGCTCGCCGCGGCGATCGACTCGATCCTCGCCGAGGCCGAGGAGAACCCGGAGATCGTCAAGGGCGCGCCCTACACGACGCCCGTGCGGCGCCTCGACGAGGCGACCGCGAGCCGCAGGCCGGTCCTGCGCCAGCCCACGGGCTGAGGCGGCGGGCCGGCTAGCTCGCGCCGCCGGGGGCGAGCTGGCGGCTGCGGCGCCGGGCGGGACGCGGCGCGCGCACGCTGGCGGTCTCGCCGGTGAGCTCGGCGGCGTGCGCCTCGAGCATGGCGACGAGGCGGGCGGTGGGGTGGAAGGGGTCGGCGATCACCTCGCCGTCGGCGAGCGAGCGCGCCGCGCGGATCTCACCGTCCACCTCGGCGACGAGAAGCGGCTCGGCGGGGATCGGCTTCGAGTCGCGCTGCGAGACGCGGATCAGCTGCTCGTGGTCGCGCGGGGTCGCCGGGCGCAGGACGATGCTGCCGGGGCGCGAGCGTGTGAGATACAGATCGGTGTATGACATGAGCTACCTCGCTGTGTATGTCAATCTCTGGCGAAGGGGAGGAGAACGCGATTGACAACGCGATCGTAGAAGTCATACTATCTCTGGTCAATGTCATACAGATCAGAATTGATTGACCTGCGCGGCCGCGCTGAGCGCACCGGCGCAGCCGCCCGGATCGTCGCGATCATCGAGGCGGCGATCGCCTCGGGCGAGCTGGGCCCCGACTCCAAGCTGCCGCCGACGCGCCAGCTCGCCGAGCTGGCGGGGGTGAACCACCTGACCGCGGCGCGCGCCTACCGCCGGCTCGCCGAGCGCGGCCTCGTCGTCTCGCGGGTGGGCAGCGGCACGTTCGTGCGGGCAGCCGCGGCGTTCGCGGCGGCCGACCCCGGGGCCGGCGGACAGCCGAGCTCCCCGCGCGGCGAGGCGACCGCCTGGCAGCGCTACGCGCTCCCCGACGAAGGCGAGGGGCCCGAGGGGATCTTCCCCGAGATGCTCAGCCAGGCGGACCGCCGGGACGTGATCCCGCTCATGATCGGCCACCCGTCCGCCGAGATCTTCCCGCTCGCCGAGCTGAACCGAATCGCCGCCGAGGTCACCGCCGAGGAGGGCGAGCGCGTCTACCAGTACACGGTGGTCGAGGGCGTGCCGGAGCTGCGCGAGGCCATCGCCGCGATCGACGCGCCCGCGCAGGCGAGCGGCGACGATCCCGGCAACATCGTCGTCACCAGCGGCGCGCAGCAGGCGCTCACCCTCGTCGTGCGCGCGGTCCTGCGCCCCGGCGACGTGGTCGCGTGCGAGTCCCCGACCTACGTCGGCGTGCTTGAGGCGCTCGCCGACTCCGGGGCGACCGCCGTGCCCGTCCCCGTCGACGAGGACGGCCTGGACACCGACGCGCTCGAGCAGCTGCTCTCACGGCGCGAGATCAAGCTGCTCGCGCTCCAGTCGCGCCTGCAGAACCCGACCGGCGCCGACCTGCACCCCGAGCGGCGCGCGCGCCTCGTGGAGCTCGCGCGCGAGCACGGCTTCTTCATCCTCGACGACGGCGTCTACGCGGACCTGCGCTTCGAGGGCGCCGAGCTGCCGCCGCTGCGTGTCGAGGCGCCCGAGCACGTGATCTATGTCTCCTCGCTCTCCAAGACCACGAGCCCTGGCCTGCGCTGCGGCTGGGTGGCCGCCTCCGGCCCGGTGCTCGACAGGATCGCCCGCGCCAAGGCCAAGGCGGACCTGCACGGCCCCGTGCTGCCCCAGCTCGTCGCGGCGCGGTTCCTGGCGAGCGGGCGGTTCCCCAGGCAGCTCGAGCGCGCGCGGGCGTTCTACAGGGCGGGCGCGGGGGCGCTGCTCGGCGAGCTGCGCGAGGCGCTCGCGGGCACGGGCGCCGCGGTGAGCGAGCCGCGCGGCGGCGGCCACGCCTGGATCGACCTGGGGCCGGGCGTGCGCGAGCGCGAGCTCTACTCCGCCGCGCTGCGTCGCGGGGTGAGCTTCCTGCCGGGAAGCGCGGCCACCGTGGGCCGCTCGCGCAACGCCACCCTGCGGGTGTCCTACTGCTACCTGGATCCCGATGCCCTGCGCGACGGTGCCCGCCGCCTGGGCGAGGCGATCCGGGAGGTCACGTCCGCGCGGCCGACCCGGCAGGCCATGCCGGTCACCTGAGCGCGCCTCGCCGGGGAGATTCAGGGATTTCCCCGATACCGCGCGCGGTCTCTCGCGGTGACGATCCGCGCCGATGACGACCGACCGAGGCTTCTTCGCCGCGGCCGCGGCGCGATGCTGGGCGCTTGCGGCCTGCGCGCTCGCCCTGTGCGCCGCAGCGGCCGCGCTCCCCGAGCCCGCGCGCGGCCAGGCGCAGATCAAGACGACGCTCGTCGACCGCGAAGGCACGACGCTCATCGTGAGCGAAGCCGGCGGCAGCCTCAGGCAGGTGATCACGATCACGATGGTCGACGACCTGCTCGAGCGCCGGATTCAGGTGCGCGCCACCGGGGACTCATCGCTCGCCCTCTCGCCCGACGCCGACTGTGACCGCATCGACAACAACACGGTCGTCTGCGACATCGCGGCGAAGATCGAGGTCTCGGCGGGTGCCCTGGACGACGTCGTGACCACGCCCACCGGCGGCGTCGGCGCCGTCGACATCCCCATGGAGATCGACGGCGGCGCCGGGGCGGACACCGTGCGCGGCGGCGCGGCGGCTGACGTGATCAGGGGCGGCGGCGGGCCGGATCAGCTCCTGGGCCGCGGCCAGAGCGACAAGATCGACGGCGGGCCAGGCAACGACTCCCTCGACGGCGGCGCGGGCGACGATGAGCTCACGGGCGGCGCCGGCGCCGACGACATCGTCGGCGGCGGCGGCATCGACGTCGCGCGCTACGACGAAGGCGGGCGGGCGACGGGCGTCACAGTGACCGTCGGCACAGGCCAGGCGGACGACGGAAGCGTCAACGACCGCGCCTCGCTCAGCCTGACCTCGCGCCGGGACGACGTGGACGCGAGCGTCGAGGGTGTCGTCGGGACGGGCTTCGCCGACGTGCTCACGGGCACACCGACGCAGGCGGGGAGGCTGCTGCGCGGCGGGGGCGGGAACGACGTGCTCACCGGCGGCCCCGGCCACGAGACGATCGTCGGCGGCCCCGGCGACGACAAGCTGAACGGGGGCGCGGGCAACGACCGGTTCGTCGCCGACCCCGGTCGCGACGCGATCAACGGCGGGCCGGGCGTCGACACGGCCGACTACTCGGACCGCGGCTTCGCGCCCGGCGACGGGCCCGTGACGGTGACGGTCGGCGACGGGCTCGCCAACGACGGCGGCCAGCCCGACTCGTTCGGCGACGCGGTGGGCGGCGACATCGAGGTCGTCCTGGGGTCGCTCCTGGACGACAAGCTGGTCGGCGGCACGGGCAACGAGACGCTCGACGGTGGTGAGGGCGACGACGAGCTGGTGGGCGGCTCGGGGGTCGACCGGTTCCGCGGCCGTCTCGGGGCGGACCTGCTGCGGGCGGCCGACGGCGAAATCGACGCGGAGATCTTTTGCGACGACGGCGAGGACATCGTCGAGTCGGACGCGGCCGACCCGGTCGGCGACGACTGTGAGCAGACGCTCCTGCCGCCCGGCGACCTGTTCCCCGAGACGAAGATCACCGGCGGCCCGGCCAAGAAGGTGGTCACCCGGAGGTCGCGGGCCAAGGTCAGGTTCCGTTTCCGCTCGCCCGGCACGCCGGACGCGCGGTTCGAGTGCAAGCTGGACCGCGGGCGCTTCCGTCCGTGTCGCAGCCCGAAGCGGCTTCGCCTGAAGCCCGGCCGGCACGCCTTCCGGGTGCGGGCGGTGGACGGGGCCGGGAATGCCGACCCCACGCCGGCGAAGCGGCGCGTGCGGGTAGTCCGGAGGCGCTGACTACTCGCGGCCGCGCGCCAGCGCGAGCGCCTGCGTAAGGCGCAGCGGCGCGCCGATGCGCAGCACGGCGCGGTCGTAGATGCGGGCCGCGAGCCAGAGCAGCAGCGCCGAAGCGGCGATCATGAGCGCGATCGAGAGCACGAGTTCGCCCGCGGGCAGGGCGTCCTGGGCCGCCCGGGCGGGCACGACCATCGGCGCGAGCGGCGGGATCAGCGTGGCGACCACCGCGACACCCGAATCCGGCGACTCGCTCGCCGAGATCCCGATCAGGTAGGCGCCGACCAGCACGATCATGAGCGGCGCTGTGGTGCTGTTCGCGTCCTCCTGGCGGGAGACCATCGCGCCCGCGACCGCGAACGCGCACGCGTACAGCAGGTAGCCGAGAAGGAAGTAGACGAGGATGAGTGCGGCGGTGAGCGCGGTGCTGTCGGGCAGTTCGACGCGATCGAGCGCGATCGCCGCGATCAAGCCCGCGCCGACGATCACGAGCACCTGCAAAAGCCCGAGCAGGCCGATGCCGAGTACCTTGCCGGCGAGCAGATGGACCGGGCGGATCGCGGCGAGGATCACCTCGACGACGCGGGTCGCCTTCTCCTCGACGACACCCCCGGAGACCATGTAGCCCAGGCCGAGGATCGCGATGTAGAGCAGAAGGCTGGCGAGGAACGCGATGCCAGCGCCGCTCGCCTCGCCGAGCTCCTCCAGCGCAAGCGGCGGCGGGTTGAGCGCGCTCTGCGCCTCCTCGGCGCTCAGGCCGGCATCGCGCAGGGCGCGTTCGCCCGCGGTCTGCCGGTTCGCCTCCTGGAGCAGCGCGAGCAGCTCGGGCGCGGGCTCGCCGCGGCTCAGGATGCGCCCGTCGGTAAGCGCGGCATCGACGTCGTCGTCCTCGACGGCCCTGCGCGCCGCGGCCTCGTCGCTCAGCGCGCGCACCTCAAGCTCGACGCCGATCGCCTCCTGGCCCTGGCGGGCCTGCTCGATCGTCGCCTGGGCCTGTGGGCCCACGACGCCGACGGTGTAGCGCTCGTCCCCGCCGCTGTTGAGCGAGGCGACCACGACGATCAGGACCACGGCGAGCACCGAGAGGCCGGTGCTGACGAGGAACGCGCGCGAGCGCAGGCGCTCCCGCACCTCGCGGCGGGCGGTCAGGTAGATGAGGCGCCGCGCGTTCACCCCTCGACCACCTCGCGGAAGAGGTCGGCGAGCACGGGCATCTCGGGGCCGAAGCGCACGACCTCGCCGGCGCGGCGGCCGGCGTCGAGCAGCTCCTGCGGATCGGCGCCATCGCTGAGCTCGTACACGCCGTCGCCGAGCGGGACCACGCCCGGGAGATCGGGCGCGAAGCCGTCGCTGCCAGCGAGTTCGAGTCGCCAGCGGCGGCCCGCGTGCGCGCGCTTGAGCTCCTCGACACCGCCCGCGGCGACCAGGCGGCCGCCCCGGATGATCGCCACCGCGTCACACAGCCGGTCGACCAGCTCGAGCTGGTGCGAGGAGAAGACCACCGGCACGCCGCGTTCGCGGGCCTCGGCCACGAGGACCTCGCTCAAAAGGTCGACGCCGATCGGGTCGAGCCCCGAGAAGGGCTCGTCGAGGACGAGCAGGTCGGGCTCGTGGACGAGCGCCGCGCCGAGCTGCGCGCGCTGCTGGTTGCCGAGCGAGAGCTCCTCGACGCGGTCGTGAGCGCGGTCGGCGAGCCCGAGTCGCTCGACCCACGCGGCGGTCTGCTCGGCCGCGCGGCGGGCGTCGAGCCCGTGGAGCTCGGCGAAGTAGGCGAGCTGGTCGACGACGCGCATCTTCGGGTAGAGGCCGCGCTCCTCGGGCATGTAGCCGATCCGCCGTCGGCGGACGGGGTCGATGGGTTCGCCGTCCCAGCGCACGGTTCCGGAATCCGGCTCCAGCACGCCGATCACGATCCGCATCGCGGTCGTCTTGCCGGCACCGTTGGGACCGACGAAGCCGAGGATCTGGCCGGGGGCGACCTGGAAGCTGAGCCCGTCGAGCGCCACGGTGCTCCCATAGCGCTTGCTGAGGGAGTCGAGTTCGAGCATGGGTTGGGTAGCGGAGTCTTACTTACTCGTGTGGCCTGGTGCGATGTGCGGGGGGGTCACTAAGCGCGCGCCGCCGCGGGCAGCTCCTGCTCGAGCTCGAGCACCGGCGCGAACAGATCGCCGTGCTCGGCGATGCGGGCGAGCACGTCGGCGGCCTCGAAGCGCAGCTCGAGCTCGTCGTTCGCGCAGGCCTCGACCTCCTCCCACAGCAGCGGGGTCGAGATCGTCGGGCGCTCGCGGGCGCGCAACGAGTAGGCGGCTACGGTGGTCTTCGAGCGCGTGTTCTGGCTCCAGTCGACGAGCACCTTGCCGACGCGCAGCTTCTTCGTCATGCGCGAGACCACGAGGTCGGGCTCGGCCCGCTCGAGCGCCTGCGCGACGGCGTGCGCGAAGGGCTTGGTCTGCTCGTAGGTGACGTCGGTGTTCAGCGGGACGTAGACCTGGATGCCCTTCGAGCCCGAGTTCTTGGGGAACGACTCCATGCCGATCGAGTCGAAGAGCTCGCGGACGCGCAGGGCGACCACGCAGCACTCGCGGGTGCCCGCGGGCTCGCCGGGGTCGAGGTCGAAGACGAGCGCCGTCGGGCGCTCCATGTCGTCGACCTTCGAGAGTGAGGGGTGGAGCTCGAGCGCGGCGAGCTGGGCGAGCCAGATCAGCGTGGGCTTGTCGTCGCAGACGACGAAGTCGATGACGCCGGCGCGGTCCATGCCGACGGGCTCGGAGCGCACCCAGTCGGGGGCGCCGCGCGGCTTGCGTTTCTCGTAGAAGCGCTCGCCGTCGACCCCGTCCGGGAAGCGCACGACGGTGAGCGGCCGGCCGGCGAGGTGGGGGAGGATCGTGTCGGCGACCTGCGCGTAGTAGGAGATCGCCTCACCCTTGGTCGTCCCCGACGCAGGCCACAGCACCTTGTCGAGGTTCGAAAGGGAGAGGGTGCGGCCCTCTACTTCGACTTCGCGCCGCTCTTCGCCCGCGATCGTTTGCTACCCGAGCTCTTGCTCCCGTTGGAGGAAGCGGTCGACTTCTTCTTGCTGGCGGACCGCGCGCGGCCCTTCTTGGGCGACTGGGACTTCTCGCTGCCCGCGCCGAGGGGTTCGGAGCGCACGGCGGCGAGGCTCTCCTCGAGCGCCGCCATGAGGTCCGGCGCGCGCGTCGGCTTGGGCGCCTCGGCCTCGGGCGCCTCGACGGTCTCACCCTTGGCCTTGCGCTCGATCAGGGCGAGGAGCTCCTCGCGGTACTCGTCCTTGTAGGCGGTTGGGTCGAACTCGGAGCTCAGCGAGCTGATCAGCTGGCGCGCCATCTCGACCTCCTGCTTGCGCGGCTTCTCCGCGCCCTCGGTGACCTGCTCGACGATCTCGTCGGGCGATACCACCTCGTCGGCGAAGCGCATCGTCGCCATCAGCAGGACGCCGCCGGACGCGCGGATCGCGGCCAGGTTCTCCTTGTTGCGGAGCACGAAGCGCGCGATCGCGACCTTGCCCTCGTCCTCCATGGCCTTGACGAGCAGCGCGTAGGCCTTCTCCGCGCCCTTGTCGGGGCCGAGGTAGTAGGGGTGGTCGAAGTAGATGGGATCGATCTCCTCGAGATCGACGAAGTCCTGGATCTCGATCGCCCGCGTCTTCGTGGGGTCGAGCTCCTCGAGCTCCTCCTTGGTGATCACGACGTACTGCTCGGGAGCGATCTCATACCCCTTGACGATGTCGTCGTACGCGACCTCCTCGCCGTCGGACTCGGCCACGCGCTTGTGGCGGATGCGCGAGCCGTCGGAGCGGCGCAGCTCGCGGAAGGAGATGTTGCGCCGGGAGACGGCGCTGTAGATCTTCACCGGGACGTTGAGGAGCCCGAATGAGATTGAGCCTGTCCAGATCGCGCGGGGCATGTGTCTCTTTCGACGGAGGGAGCGGCGAAAACTCATCGCCGCCTGCGCTGACTAGTACCCCACGGTAGCGCCGTAACCCTTCACCGACAGGTACCCGGCACGGGATCTTGCGCGGCGGCCGGCGGTGGGTCAGGCGTGCTCGCGCACGACCTCGCGGGGGTCCTTGTCGTCGCGCAGTCCCTTGAACGCCGGCTGGCGCAGGGTGCCCTCGCGGGTCCACTCGGTGAACTCGACCTCGCAGACCAGCACCGGCTCGACCCAGCGCAGTCCGCCGCGCTCGCGGGCGCGCGCCTTGTACTTCAGGCGCGGATCCTCGCCCAGCTCGAACGGGGGGTCGGGGCTCGCCAGCGGCTCGAGCCGCTGGCGCAGGCGCGCGAGTATCGCGTCTGTGAACCCCGTGCCGACGCCGCCCGCGTACACGAGGCGCTGCGGCTGGCCGAGGCGCTCGGCGTCGCGCGGGGTCGCGTCCCAGTAGCCCACGAGCAGCGAGCCCACGCTGGAGCGGCGGACGCCCTCGCCCGGCATCCACCCGCCGATCACGAGCTCTTGGCGCAGCCGGGCGCGCACCTTGAGCCAGTCGTCGCTGCGCCGGCCGGGCACGTAGCGGCTCCCGAGGCGCTTGCAGACGATTCCCTCGAGGCCCTGCGCCTGGACCGCGGCCAGAAAGTCGGCGCCGCTGCCGACGTGGTGGCCGGGGACGCGGTAGGCGTCGCCCTCGAGCTCAAGCCCGCTCAGCAGCTCGCGCCTGCGTTCGTACGGCACCTCGAGCAGGGACTCGCCGTCGAGCCAGAGCAGGTCGAAGATCACGTAGGTGACCGGCACTTCGGCCATGCGCCTGCGGATCACCTCCGGCTTGGTGAGCCCCATGCGCGGCTGCAGGGCCTGGAAGCTGGGGCGGCCCTCGTCGTCCAGCGCGACGATCTCGCCGTCGAAGACGGCCGAGCGGCCCGCGAGCGCGCCAGCGAGCTCGGCGAGCTCGGGGTAGCGCCGGGTAGCGTCCGCGCCGCTGCGGCTCACGATCCGCAGCTCGCCGCGGTCGAGTGACGCGATCGCGCGCACCCCGTCCCACTTGAGCTCGAACGCCCAGCCGGGCCCCGAAGGGGGGAGGTCGGCGGGCTTGGCGAGCATCGGCTCGATCAGGCGGGGGGAGGGCGGGCGCTCCATCCCCGCGATTATGGGGCGCTCGCGCCGCATGGCGACGCGCGCGCAACCCTCTCGCCGACCGTGCGAAAACGTTGCGGATAGCAACGGAAACCGCACGCTCGGCTGGTGCCGAGGGCTGGAAGCGCGCGCCACTCGGGTTCAGCGGCGATCGTGCGGACCCGGGCGCGCGCCTTGCCGCCTGTCTTGAGGGTTTGCGGATCGGGATCTCGGCCCGCGATGTGCCTTCCTTGGGATCGAGCACGCTTACGGTGGCGCCGTCGCTTGCATCGGCGTAGGCGCTGTTGTTCACGCCGTCCCACCGTCCGGGCTGATCGCGATGGCCGTGGGGCTATCGCCCACAACCGATCACTGATAATCGCCGCCGTGCTCTTCGAGCTACGGGACGTCCACCTCGACCGAGCCGGCAAGCGCGTGCTTGACGGCGTGAGCGCGCGGCTGCCCGACGGGGCGACGTGCATCGTCGGTCCGTCTGGGTCGGGCAAGTCGACGATCCTGCGGCTCCTCAACCGGCTCGCCGATCCCGACCGCGGCGTCGTGCTCTACCGAGGGCGTGACGTCCGCGAGCTCGACCCGCGCGCGCTGCGCCGCGAGGTAGCGCTCGTCCCCCAGCTCCCGGCACTGCTCGCGGGCACGGTCGCAGACAACGTCCGCTACGCGGCGTCGCTCGCCGGGCACGAGGCCGACGTCGAGCGGGTGTTGACGCTCGCCGGGCTGGATCCAAGCTACGCCGACCGCGACTCCGATCGGCTTTCGGTCGGCGAGCGCCAGCGGGCGATGCTGGCGCGGGCGCTCGCGCAGCGTCCGCGGGTGCTCTTGCTCGACGAGCCCACCTCGGCGCTCGATCCGGATGCGCGCAATGCGGTGGAGAGGACCCTTCACGAGCTTTGCGGGCGGCTCGGGATCGCGCGCGTCGTAGTCACGCACGACGAGGCGCAGGCGCGGCGGCTCGCTGAGTGGGTCGTGCGCGTCGACGCCGGGCGGGTCGTCGCCTGCGGTCCCGCCGCGGAGGCGTTCTCGGGATGAGCGGCGCGATCGACATCACGCTCGGCGAGGTCGCCGCGAGCCTGGCCCTCGTCGCGGTCGCGGTCGCCATCTCGCGCTGGCGCGGCGCGGGGCTCGAGGGCGACATCGGCGTGGCCGTGCTGCGCTCGTTCGTCCAGCTGACCGCGATCGGCTACGTGATCCAGGCGATCTTCGACGAGGACAGCCTGGCGCTGGTGCTCGCGCTGATCGCGGTGATGGTCGTCTTCGGGGCGTTCACAGCCCGGGCGCGCGCCCGCAAGGTGCCGGATGCGCTCGGCCCGCTACTCGTCGCGCTCGCGCTCGCTGGCGCCGCGACCCTTGGCCTGGTGGTGGCGCTCGGCATCTTCGAGCCCGAGCCCCGCTACCTCGTACCGGTGGGCGGGATGGTGATCGGCAATGCGATGACCGCGGCGGCAGTCGCGCTCAACCGTCTCGGCGATGACATCCGCGACAAGGCCCAGCAGATCGAGGCCACCCTCGCGCTGGGCGCGAGCGCACGCGAGGCCGCCGCGCCGGTGGTGCGTGCGAGCCTGCGCTCGGGGATGATCACGCTGGTCGACTCGACCAAGACGACCGGACTGATCTTCTTCCCGGGGACGATGGTGGGGATGCTCGTCGCCGGCGCGGAGCCGACCGAGGCGGTGCGCCTGCAGCTCATCCTGTTGTGGGTGCTGCTGGGGAGCGTCGCGATCTCGGCGGTAGTCGCCACGAGTCTCGCGTACCGGCGGTTCTTCACGCCCGCGGATCAGCTCCGCGACGTGCCCGCGCCGTGAGCGCGCTCGTGCGGCGGCGCCCAATAGATTTGCGGCCCGTGAACGAGAGGCTCCGAATCTTCAGCGGCATCCAGCCGACCGGTCGCAAGCACCTCGGCAACTACATCGGGGCGATCCGGCAGTACGTCGAAGGCCAGGACAGGGGGGAGGCGATCTACTGCATCGTCGACCTGCACGCGATCTCCGTTGCCTACGACCCCGTTGAGCTGCGCGAGCGCCTCTACGACACCGCCGCGATCCTGCTGGCGGCCGGCGTCGATCCCGAGCGCTGCATTTTCTTCCGTCAGTCCGACGTGCGCGAGCACACCGAGCTCACCTGGCTGCTATCGGCGGTCACCGCGCACGGCGACCTCAACCGCATGCACCAGTTCAAGGAGAAGTCGGCGAAGCAGAGGGAGCTGGTGTCGGCGGCGCTCTTCTTCTACCCGGTGCTGATGGCGGCCGACGTGCTCGCCTACCGCGCGCACGAGGTGCCCGTGGGCGACGACCAGCGCCAGCACGTCGAGCTCATGCGCGAGATCGCCCGCCGCTTCAACGAGCGCTTCGGGGAGACCCTGGTCGTTCCCGAGCATCGCATCCCGCCCGTGGGCGCGCGGATCATGGACCTGCAGGACCCGACGTCGAAGATGTCCACGACCGGTGGCACCGAGCTGGGCACCGTGTACGTGCTCGACGAGCCCGACGCGATCGCCAAGAAGTTCCGCTCGGCGGTCACCGACTCGGGCAGGGAGGTGCGCCGCGGGCCCGGCAAGGAGGGCATCTCGAACCTGATCGAGATCCTCGCCGTCGTGCGCGGGGTGGAGCCGGAGGAGATCGAGCGCGAGTTCGAGGGCGCGGGCTACGGCGACTTCAAGAAGGCCGTCGCCGAGGGCGTGATCGAGTACCTCGGGCCGGTGCGCGAGCGCTACGCGGAGCTGCGCCCCGACGAGGCCGGGCTCGAGCGGGTCCTCGCTGTGGGGGCGGAGAAGGCGCGCGCGATCGCCTCCGAAGTGGTCGCCGACGTGCGCGAGCGGATGGGCTTCGGCCAGGCGCGTGGCTGAGCCCGCCGCGGGGCCGACCCCGCCGTGGGAACGGGCCTGCTGAGCGGCCGCCCCGTCACCGCAAACCGCCCGAGATCGCCGCTATTTGCGGCGTTCTCGTACCTTCGAGGGGAGTTGGAGGGGGCGGGGCCCCGAAAGCGACCGGGGCCGTCTTTAAGCTCGCTTGCGTGTCGGTAGCCGACCTCGACCTCGAGCTCGACGTCTTCGCGGGCCCGTTCGACCTGCTCATGGCGGTCGTCCTGCGCGAGGGCGTGAGCCTCGCGGAGGTGGAGCTGGGCGAGATCGTCGTCGCCTACATCGAGCACCTCGAGGAGCAGGGCGAGCTCGACCTCGAGGCGGCCACCGAGTTCCTCGTCCTGATCGCCGCGCTGCTGGAGCTCAAGTCGCGCCTGCTCCTGCCGCAGGAGGAGGTCGACGAGGAGCTGCAGGCGCTCGCCCCCGAGGAGGCGGCCGAGGAGCTCCTCGCGCGCATGCTTGAGTACCGCCGCTACCGCGACGCCGCGCGCTGGCTCGCCGAGCGCTTCGCGGAGGGCTCGCGCTTCACCTACCGCTCGGCGCCGCTGCCGCCCGAGCTGCGGCGCGTCTCCTACGACGCGGCCAAGCAGGCGTACGATCCCGAGCGCCTCGCCCAGGCGATCGGCGAGCTCCTGCGCACGCCGCCCGAGCCGGACACCTCGCACATCCGGCCCACGGTCTCGCTCGAGCGGCGGCTCGCGCTCCTGCGCCAGCTGCTGCGCCGCCGCGACTCGCTCGACTTCGACGAACACTTCGGCCGCGAGGACCGGATCACCCAGGCGGTCACGATCTTCGCGCTGCTCGAGATGCACAAGCGGGGCGAGGCGACCTGGGAGCAGTCCGAGCTCTTCGGCCCGATCCGGATCATGCCCCGCCGCGACGAGGGGCGGGCGCGCGTGAGGGAGGTGGCGTGAGCGTGGAGGTGCCGCGCCTGGAGCGCATCATCGAGGCGCTGCTCTTCCTCTCGCCCGAGCCCGTCTCGGTCCAGGAGCTGGTCGAGGCGACCGACGCGACCGAGGCCGAGGTCGAGCGCGCCCTCGACGGGCTCTCGGGGCTGTGGCGCGAGGGACAGCGCGGCCTCGTGCTCCGCCAGGTGGCGGGCGGCTACACGCTCGCCGCCGACCCGATCGCCGAGGAGGCGGCGCGCCGCCTGCTCGCCAAGCCGAAGACGCCGCCGCTTACGCAGGCGCAGGCCGAGACGCTCGCGATCGTCGCCTACCTGCAGCCGGTCTCGCGCCCGGAGATCGCGCGCATCCGCGGGGTCTCGGGCGAGTCGGCCGTGCAGACGCTGGTCGAGCGGGGGCTGATCGAGGAGTCCGGCCGCTCGCGCTTCGGCGCGGTCATGTACCGCACGACGCCGCTGTTCGAGCGCCTCTTCGGGCTCTCGGGCCTCGACGCGCTGCCCGACCCGTCGCGCTTCGACCCGAGCCCCGAGGATGAGCGCGAGCTGCGCGAGCGCCTGCTCAAGGCGGGCGAGCAGCGCGCGTCCTGACGGGCCCCCAACCGCCCGCCGGCCCGAGTGGAGCGGTTCTGTTCGGCATAGGCGTACGAATCCGCCTCGCATCGGCGGGCTTGTAGCTTCGAGCCCGTATGCGGCTCGCCAAGTACCTCGCGCACTGCGGCGTCGCCTCGCGGCGCGCCTCCGAGCGGCTGATCGCGGCCGGGCGCGTGCGCGTGGGCGGCGAGGTCGTCACCGACCCGGCGCGCGACGTGGACGAGAACAGCGGTGTGGAGGTGGACGGCGAGCCCGTGCGGCCCGAGCCGCGCGAGGTCTGGGTGCTCAACAAGCCGCTCGGCGTGGTCTCGACCGCGCGCGACCCCGGCGGCAACCCGACCGTGGTCGACCTCGTCCCCTCGAAGCGGCGGCTCTACCCGGTCGGGCGCCTGGACGCCGACTCAACCGGGCTCATCCTGCTCACCAACGACGGCGAGCTCGCCAACCGGCTCACGCACCCGCGCTACGGAGTGCCGCGCACCTACCGGGTGACGCTCAAGCGGGTGGTGAGCGGCTCCCAGCTTCGCCGGCTCGCGCGCGGCGTGCGCCTCGACGACGGGCCGACGCTGCCCGCGCGCGTAAACCGCACGGGCGCGCGCACGCTCGAGATCACGCTGCGCGAGGGGCGCAACCGCCAGGTGCGCCGGATGGCCGAGGCGGTCGGCAACGAGGTGGTCGCGCTGCGCCGCGTGCGCTTTGGCTCGCTGCGCCTCGGGAGGCTGCCGGAGGGGGAGGCCCGCAGGCTCGCGCGCGCCGAGATCGACGCGCTTTGGAAGGATTCCCGCCCCGATGGCTGATCGACTCTGGGCAGTGCGCGGCGCCGTGCAGGCGGAGCGCGACGAGGCGGACGCGATCCTCGCGGCGACGCGGGAGCTCGTCAGCGAGCTCATGGAGCGCAACGGGCTTGCGCCGGAGAACTTCGTGAGCGTGATCTTCACCGCGACCGCCGACCTGAACGCGGAGTTCCCCGCGGTAGCCGCGCGCGAGCTCGGCCTCGACCGGGTCCCGCTGATCTGCGCCCGCGAGATGGAGGTCCCGGGCTCGATGCCGCGGGTGATCCGGCTGATGGCCCACTACTACGCGCCCGCCGACCATGAGCCCGTGCACACCTACATCGGCGAGACGCAGAAGCTGCGCGCCGACCTGCACGCGGCGCAATGAGCGGGAGAGCGCGCCCGCGATAATCAGCGACCGCATGCCAGTCAACTTCTCCGCCAAGCTCAAGCAGATTCCCGGCTACGTGGCGGGCGTCCCCGTCGGCAAGGCGCCCGAGGCGATCGTCAGCGAGGACATCGCCCAGCTTGCCTCCAACGAGTCGCCGTACCCGCCGCACGAGGCCGTCGTCGAGGCGATCGCGCGCGCCGCGAGCGCCATGAACCGCTACCCGGACCCCTCGGGCACCCTCCTGCGGCAGCGCCTCGCCGAGCGCCACGACGCCGAGCCGGGCTCGATCGCGCTCGCCAACGGCTCCTGCGAGATCCTGCTGGCCGCGGCGCTCGCGTTGTGCGAGCCGGGGGCGGAGATCGTCTACGCGTGGCCCTCGTTCTCGATGTACCCGTACCTCGCGCCGCTCTCCGGCGCGCGCGAGATCCGCGTACCGCTGAACGACGCGTACGAGCACGACCTCGACGCGATGCTCGCCGAGATCACTGCGGCCACCCAGCTCGTGCTCGTCTGCAATCCGAACAACCCCACATCCACGCACATCCCTGCGGCGCGCATCGCCGAGTTCGTCGAGGCGGTGCCCGACCACGTCACCGTGATCCTCGACGAGGCCTACATCGACTTCCAGCTCAACGACGATCCCGACGCGACCGTCGACCTGTGGCGCCGCCACCACAACCTGGTGCTGCTGCGGACGTTCTCCAAGGCCTACGGGCTCGCCGGCCTGCGAGTCGGCTACGCGCTGTGCTCGCCCGCGTTCCGCGCCGCGGTCGACGCCGTACGCCAGCCGTTCAGCGTGAACGCCCTCGCGCAGGCGGCCGCCGCCGAGGCCGTGCGCCACCAGGACGACGTCGCCCAGCGGGTCGAGCGCACGATCGTCGAGCGCGTCAACGTCCAGGAGGGCGTGCGGGAGCTCGGCCTGAACACCCCCGACTCGCACGCGAACTTCTCGTGGATCGAGCTCGGCGACGCCGACCGCGAGCGCGAGGTCGTCGAAACCCTGCGCGGGCAGGGGATCGTGGTCCGCGCCGGCACGCCGCTGGGCGGCCCCGGCCACATCCGCGTGAGCTACGGGACCTCCGAGCAGAACCAGCGGTTCCTCGAGGCGCTGATGGCGGCGCTGTAGGTCAGCCTCCAGCCTCCAGCCTCCAGCTGCCAGTCGTCAGTCGCCAGTCGGGGCGCGCGGCGACCCGAAACGCCCCCGCCGGCCCGAGCGAGGCGGATCTGGGCCACGGCGCGTCAGTCCAGCTCGTAGGCGACCCGTGGGCCCGTGGCGATCGTGGCGAGCACGAGCGGCCAGGTGCGGCCGCGGGCGAGGTTGTAGTCAGCGAGGAGCTCCTCCCAGGAGAGCTTCGCGACGCCCCGGCCGAAGCCGAACTCGAACGCCACCGTCGCCGCGAGCCATGCGCCCCCGACGCGATTCGCCTCCGCAGCCGACTCGAGCGGCCAGCGACGCTGCAGCGCAGCGAAGTACGCCGCGAACGCGCCGATCGCAACCCCGGTCGATACCTGATGCGCGGCCGGGGGGTTCATGAAGCGCGCATAGGTCGTCTCGCGCAGCACGCCGTTGCCGACCCCGATCGCGGCACCTCCAACCCACGCCCAGAGCCATCTACGCGCGTTCGAGCTCATCGCTGACAGCTGGTAGCTCACCGCCCATTCGCCGAGAAATGCATGTAGTCCTTGGTCCCCGACCAGTCGCCGCCCCATTCCCAGCCGACGCGCCGCAGCGCGTTGAACGCCGGCCCGCCGCGCTTCACCATGCCCTTCGCCGTGCGCGAGCGGTCGGCGTAGGGCCGGCCCTGCGGCGGCGAGACGTGGCCAGAGGGCGTGACGTACGGGTTCTCGCGCGGATTGATGTCGATCGCCTTGCCGTAGGCGTGCATCGACCAGCGGGTCGTGCCCGCGACGTAGCGGCAGTTGAACGCGGAGGTGTTGTCGGCCGCCATCGAGCGGCGGTCGTCGGCGCCGTAGCGGTCGATCAAGTGCATCCGGCGGATCGGGAAGCGCTTGCGGTAAAGCCGGCGCATCGCCTTGACGATCCGCCGTGCGTGGCGGCGGTGCACGATCAGCCGCCCGCGCTTCACGCGCCCCTCGAAATCCCAGCGCACGACCCGGACGTGGCGCAGCTCGCGCAGCGGCACCGGACAGCCCGAGCGCCAGGAGGTGCCCTTGACGTGGCGGCGCAAATCGCCCTTGATCCTGCGGATCTGAGCCTCGAACGGGGGTGCCGCGCGCGCCGGGTCGCGGGCGTCCTGCGCGGTGACCCGCGCGCCCTCGCCGGGGCCGCCGGGCAAAGCGAGCGCCGCCGCGGCGAGCAGCGCCGCCACGCCGATCAGGGCCTTGCCAACGCGCGCTCCCATCGCGCCAGTATCGCGCCGCCCGCGCCCGGGTGCTTTGCGAAATCGGCGCGACCCTGCTACAAAACCCAGTCAATGAACCGCCACCGCAAGCAGGCTCTCAACTTCGCCCGCGAGGGCGCGCCTGCTCGTGTGCGCTGGTTTACCTATTGGCGATTTAGCTAGGCGTCCGGCCGGGGTCGCGCGACCCAACGCAGCATCAACCTTCAGCCGGGCGCCGAAGCAGCGGTTCTTCCCGCGTTCAGGGGAGGCCACACACCGACGTTCGACCAAACGCAGGAAAGCTTTCGTTCAAGAGAAAAAGGGGCCAAGCACAAATGATGATCGTGATGAAAGAGGGGGCGACCCAGGAGCAGATCGACCACGTGGTCGAGCGCATCGAGGAAGTCGGCTGCTCCGCGCACATCTCCAAGGGTGAGCTGCTGACCGTGATCGGCGCGATTGGCGACCGCGACCGCGTCGCCGCGCTCGGTCTCGAGGCGGCGCCCGGCGTGGATCACATCGTGCCGATCCTCAAGCCGTACAAGCTCGCCTCCGCCCAGTTCCGCAAGGGCCAGCGCACCGTCGTCGAGGTCGGCGACGCCAAGGTGGGCGGCGACTACTTCGCGCTGATCGCGGGTCCGTGCACGGTGGAGAGCCGCGACCAGACCCTCACGGTCGCGCGCACCGTCGCCGGCGCCGGCGCGGACATGCTGCGCGGCGGCGCCTACAAGCCGCGCACCTCGCCGTACAGCTTCCAGGGCCTCGGCGTCGAGGGCCTGCGGCTCCTCCAGGAGGCGAAGGAGGAGACCGGGCTGCCGATCGTCACCGAGGTCATGGACGCGCGCGACATCGAGAACGTCGTCGAGGTCGCCGACGTGATCCAGGTGGGCGCCCGCAACATGCAGAACTACACGCTGCTCTCCGAGCTGGGCCGCACCGGCCTGCCGATCCTGCTCAAGCGCGGCCTCTCCGCGACGCTCGAGGAGCTGCTCATGGCCTCCGAGTACATCCTCAAGGAGGGCAACGAGAAGGTCATGCTCTGCGAGCGCGGGATCCGCACGTTCGAGACGGCGTACCGCTTCACGCTCGATCTGCTCGCCGTCCCGACCCTGCGCGAGCTCACGCACCTGCCGATCGTCGTCGACCCGAGCCATGCCGCGGGTCGCCGCGACCTCGTCAAGCCGATGTCCCTCGCAGCGGCCGCCGCCGGCGCGGACGGGATCATCGTCGAGGTCCACAACGACCCCGAGAAGGCGATCTGCGACGGCCCGCAGGCGCTGCCGACGGACACGTTCAACGAGTACGCCGAGCACGTCTTCCAGGTCGCCGAGATCGCCGGGAAGCGGACCAGCCGCGGCGTCGAGGCCTAGGCCGGACGCCGGGATTTCGACGTGCGCATCGCGGTCCTGGGCGTTGGCCTGATCGGCGGCTCGATCGGGCTGGCGTCCCGGGGCCGCCTGGGCGCCCGGGTCGTGGGGTTCGACCCCGACCCGGGCATCCTCGAGCGCGCGCTCGAGCTCGGGGCGATCGACGAGGTCACCGACTCGCCGGCGGCGGCCGCGGCCGCGGCGGAGATCGCCTTCTGCGCGGCGCCCGTGCGCGAGCTACCCGGCCTGGTCGAGGCGGCGCTCGCCGCGGGCGGCGACGCCGTCGTGAGCGACGTCGGCTCGACCAAGCGCGAGCTCGTCTCCCGTATCGCCTCCCTACCCGACGCGGAGCGCTTCATCGGCGGGCACCCGATCGCGGGCGCCGAGAGCGCCGGGGTCGAGCACGCGCGCGCCGATCTGTTCGACGGCGCGCGCTGGTATTTGACGCCGACGCCCAACGCGAGCGGCGTCCACTACGACCGCCTCCAGCGAACGATCACCGAGATCGGCGCGCGCCCGCAGGCGATTGACGCGGAGTCGCACGACCGGCTGCTGGCGACGGTGAGCCACCTGCCGCACGTGCTCGCCAACGTGCTCGTCGACCAGGCCGTCGCCGCCGCCAGCGAGGAGTCCGAGCGCCTCCCCGAGGCCGGGCCGAGCTTCCGCGACGCGACCCGGGTCGCCGGCTCCAACCCGCGGATCTGGGCCGACATCTTCGCCAGCAACGCCGACGTCGTCGGCGCCGAGATCGACGCGGTGATCGAGCGCCTGCGCGAGGCGGCCGAGGTGATCCGTTCCGGCGACCGCGACCGCATCCTCGCCTGGCAGCGCGAGGCCCGCAGCGCGCGGGCCCGCCTGCTCGAGGGCGCCCGCACGGCGGGCCCGCTGCGCGAGCTGCGTGCGTCGGTCGAGAACCGGCCGGGCACGCTCGCCGAGCTCGCGCTCGCGCTCGGCAAGGCCGGGGTGAACATCGAGGACATGGCGCTGTATCCGGCGCCCGACATGCGCACCGGCGCCGTCACGATGTGGGTGGCTGGCGACGCCGAGGCCGAGCGCGCCGCCGATATCGTGCGCAGCCTCGGTCACTCGGTCGACATCGTCAGCGAAGGTCAGTAGGAGGAACATGGCGGGCACTCGTTTTGAGCCCTCGGGGCCGCTGCGCGGCGCGCTCGTGCCGCCGCCGGACAAGTCGGTGTCGCACCGCGCGGCGCTTTTGGCCGCGATGGCGCCGGGGGAGTCGCGGATCAGCGGTTACCTCGACTCGGCCGACACCCGCTCGACGCTCGCCGCCGTGGAGGCGCTCGGCGCCGGCGTCGAGATCGCCGACGGCGAGGCGCCCGGTTCCCTCGACGTGCGCGTGCGCGGCATCGGGCTGCGCGGCCCCGCCGCCAACGCGGGCCCCGAGCCGCTGCGCATCGACGTCGGGAACGCGGGCACCCTGCTGCGCCTGCTGCCGGGCTGGCTCGCGGGGCAGCCCGCCGGCGCCTGGGAGCTCGACGGCGACGAGTCGATCCGCCGCCGGCCCGTCGACCGCGTCGCGAACCCGCTGCGCGAGATGGGCGCGGAGGCCGAGGCCCGCGAGGGGCGCCTGCCGCCGCTGCGCATCGAGGGGCGGCAGCTGCGCGGCATCACCTACCGCCTGCCCGTGGCAAGCGCACAGGTGAAGTCGTGCCTTTTGCTCGCCGGCCTGCTCGCCGAGGGCGAGACGCAGGTGGTCGAGCCCGCTCCCACGCGCGATCACACCGAGCGCATGCTGCGCGCGGCGGGCGCGCGGGTGCGCAGCGAGACGGCCGGCACGAACGTCGCGATCCGCGGCACCCTGCCGGGGCGCCGGATCGCGGTCTCGCCGGTCGACGAGCTGAGGACGGTGGACTACAGCGTCCCCGCCGACTTCTCCTCCGCGGCGTTCCACATCGTCGGCGCGCTGCTCGTGCCGGGCAGCGCGGTGACGATCGAGGGCACGGGGCTCAACCCGACCCGCGTCGGGCTGCTCGGGATCCTCAACCGCATGGGCGCGGCGATCGAGGTCGAGGAGCTCACGCCGGTGGGCGGCGAGCCCCGGGGGGTGATCCGCGCGCACCACGGCCCGCTCCAGGCGACGCACGTGATGCCGGGCGAGGTCCCGCTCGCGATCGACGAGCTGCCGCTCGTCGGCCTGGTGGGCTGTTTCGCCGACGGCGAGACCGTCGTGCGCGGAGCCGAGGAGCTCCGCCACAAGGAGTCCGACCGGATCGCCGCGATCGTCGACGGCCTGAGCGGGCTGGGCGCCGACATCGAGGCACTCGAAGACGGCTTCGTCGTTCGCGGCACCGGCGGGCTGCGCGGCGGCGTGCTCGACTCGCGGGGCGACCACCGCCTGGCCATGATCGGCGCCCTCGCGGGGCTCGCCTCCCGCGAGGGCGTCGAGGTGCTGCGGATGGACGCGGCCGCGGTGAGCTACCCGGGATTCGTCCGGGACCTGGAGTCCCTACTGGGCTGAGGCCGCCGCCGGGCGCTGCCGCGGGTGGCCCTCACCCGGCCAGGGCGACAGCAGCAGCACGACGATCGAGTCCTCCGTGGCGCGCACCTCGCGGCGCTCACGCGGGCTGAACTCCGCGATCAACCCGGCGCCGCCGCCGACGGACTCGCCGTCCGCGTCGTCGATCTCGACCGCGCCGCTGGCGACGAAGAGCCAGGCGCGCTCGTGCACCTGGTGTTCCGACAGCCGCTCGCCCTTGGGTAGCCGAAGCGCGATGATCCTTCCCTCGTCCTCGGAGTCGAGCACGCGTGGGTGGGCGTGCTCTATTTCCATCTCCGTCACGTTCCAAGCCTTCAACCGATCCTCCTCCTGCTGGTCGGGCCCGGGCCTATCCTCATCGCTCGCATGGTGATCGCGATCGACGGGCCGGCTGGGGCCGGGAAATCAACCGTGGCCCGCGCGGTCGCGCGGGAACTGGGATTTACTTACCTCGATTCGGGGGCTATGTACCGTTGCGTTGCCCTCGCGGTCGCCCGTGCAGGCGTCGACCCAGACGACGGCGACGCCGCCGGGGAGGTCGCGGAGCGCGTCCGGATCGAGTTCGACGATGGGCGCGTGAGCCTTGACGGCGAGGACGTGAGCGCGGCGATCCGCGCCCCCGAGGTATCCGCGCTGGCGTCGCGCGTGTCCGTCCACCCGCGCGTGCGCACGGCGCTCGTCGCCGAGCAGCGCCGGCTGATCGCGAGCGGGCGCTACGTCGCCGAGGGGCGCGACATCGGCACGGTCGTGAGCCCGGACGCGCCGCTCAAGGTGTTCCTCGGCGCGAGCGACGAGGAGCGCGCGCGGCGCCGGGCGGCCGAGACCGGCGAGCCCTTCGAGGAGGTGCTGCGCGCCCAGCGAGAGCGGGATCGCCGCGACCGCGAGCGCGAGCACGCCCCGCTGCGGCCCGCCGAGGACGCCGTCGAGCTCGACACCACCGGGCTGCCGGTCGACGAGGTGGTCGCGCGCGTCGTGGCGCTCGCCAGGGAGCGTGGGCTGTGAGCGGCGGGGAGGAGGCGACGGGCGCCGGCCGCACCCCGCGGATCGCGGTGGTGGGCTTCCCGAACGTCGGTAAGTCGACGCTCGTCAACCGGCTCGCGGGTAGACGCGAGGCGGTCGTGCACCCCGAGGCCGGCGTGACGCGCGACCGCAAGGAGCTCGACTGCGAGTGGAACGGCGTGCGCTTCAAGTTGATCGACACGGGCGGGGTGGACCTCGAGGCCACCGACGAGCTCTCGCGCTCCGTGCAGGACCAGGCGCGCGCCGCGATCGCCGACGCCGACGTGGTCGCGCTCGTGCTCGACGCGAAGGCCGGCCTGCGCCAGGGCGACGCCGAGGTGGCGGCGATCCTGCGCCGCGCCGAGGTGCCGGTGCTCGTCGTCGCCAACAAGGTCGACTCCGACGCCGACGAGCCCGGTGCCGCGGAGCTCTACAAGCTCGGCCTGGGCGACCCGATCCCGGTGTCTGCGAGCCAGGGGCGCAACACGGGCGATCTGCTCGACCGGATGGTCGAGGCGCTCGGGCCAGTGGCGAGCGCCGAGGAGGAGGACGAGGAGCCGCCGCGCGTCGCGGTGATCGGGCGCCCGAACGTCGGCAAGTCTTCGCTCGTGAACGCGTTCCTAGGCAGCGAGCGGGTGATCGTGTCGGATCTCGCCGGCACCACTCGCGACGCGATCGACACCGAGCTGCGGGTGGGCGACCGCGACGTGGTGCTCGTCGACACCGCGGGACTGCGGCGCCGCACGAAGGTCGCGGGCACGGTCGACTACTACGCCCAGCTGCGCTCCGAGCGCGCGGCGGAGCGCGCCGACGTGGCGATCGTGGTCTGCGACGCCTCCGAGGGCGTCACCGCCGAGGACTTGCGCGTGGCCGAGCTCGCGATGAAGACCGGCTGCGCGACGCTCGTCGCGCTCAACAAGTGGGACATCGCGGACGTCGACCTGGAGGACGCTCGCGCTCGCGTCGCCAACCGGGTGCGGCAGCGTCCGCAGGTGATGACGGCGTCCGCGAAGACCGGCCGCAACGTGGCGAAGCTGCTCGACGCCGCGATCGAACTGGCCGACCGGCGCGCCGAGCGCATCCCGACCGCGCGCCTCAACCGGTTCGTGTCCGAGGTGGTCGCGCACCGGCCCCCGCCCGCGAAGCGCGGCAAGCGGCTGCGGCTCTACTACGCGGCCCAGGTGGAGCGGCGCCCGCCGCGGTTCGCGATCCAGGTGAACGACCGGCGGCTGATCTCGCGCGGCTGGGCATACCACCTGGAGAACCGCATGCGCGAGGAGTTCCAGCTCCACGGCGTCCCGCTCGTGATCGACTTAATCCCGAAGCGTCGCCGCGACGCGGGTGAGGACGGCGGCCGGCGGGGCGGCCGAACCGGCAGCCGGCGCCAGGGCGCGTGATAGGAACCTCCGCGTGAGGCGTTTGCCCGGACGGATCCTGGGCGCGATCGCGCGCGGCGTGCGCAGCGTCGGCTACTTCATCTCCGACGTCTTCTACGTCGCGAGCCGCGCGACGCGCGATTTCATGCGGCGGCGAGGCTGGCGCTGGCGCGATCTCGACCGCTCGACCCGCGCCCGGATCAGCGCGCTCGCCGGCGTGCTCGTCGCGGTGGCGATCGTCGTCCTCGTGGTCCTGCCGAACGCCCCGTGCGAGTTCCCGGGCGGCGACGAGTGCGCGCCGCCCGACGACGCCCGGCCGCTCGTGCCCGCGACGGCGCTCGCCTACGCGCACGTGAACCTCGACGCGGAGAACCCCCAGGCCGAGCGGGCCGCCGGGCTCGCCAACCGCACGCCGCTGATCGCTGCCGAGGCGCTCAGGCGCCTGCTGAGCCTCGCGGTGGGCGCGCGCGGGGAGGCGCCGGAGGTGAGCCGGATCACACCGTGGTTTCGGGGCGAGGCGGCACTCGCCGTGTTGCCGGGGGCGGAGCGCGAGACCGAGCAGGTGCAGCTCCTCGAGTACGCCGAAGAGGCTGAGGCGCGCGCCTACGCCGAGTCGATCGTCGGCGCGGGCGCGAGCCGTACCGAGCACCTGGGTTTCGAGGTGCTCGAGGACGAGCGTGGGCTCGCGGCCGCGCTGGTCGACGGCTTCGTGGTGATCGGCTCCGCCGAGGGCGTGCGCGCGGTGATCGACGCGGCGCGCGGGGACGAGGCGGACACGCTCGCGGGCGACGAGGTCGCGGCGGAGGTTCTGGACGAGCTGCCCCAGGACCGGCTCGCCGAGGCCTACCTCTCGCGCGACGGCGTGGACGCCTTCGTAGCGCCCGAGGACGCCCCGCTGGCCGCGCTTGAGCCGCTCGTCGGGGCCGAGGTCTCGGAGGGGGTCGCGGCGTCGCTCAGCGTCGCCGGCGACAGCTACCGGGTCGCGGTCCGCAGCGCGCTCGGGGAGGCCGGCGCCGGGCCCACGAGCGCGTTCTTCGCCGCGTTCGCCCCGTTCGAGCCCCAGCTCGCGTCGCGTCTGCCCGCCGACACGCTCGCCTACGCGGGCTTCGGCGACCCGAGCTCGACGCTCGGGCGCCTGCTCGACCAGGCGACCGCGCGGGCGCCCGACATCGCGGCCGGCCTCGCCCGGCTGGTCACGAACCTGCGCGCGGCCGAGGGCGTCGATATCGAGGCCGACCTGCTCGAGGCCCTGGGGAGCGAGGCCGCCCTCGCCGTGCTCCCGCGCCGGGCGGACGAGGGGGAGGAGGTAACGGAGCCGGGTGAGCCGGTCGAGCCGGGGACGCCGGAGGGCCTCGAGAACGTGCCGTACGTGGCGTTCCTCGCCGATGAGGTCGACGCCGAGCGGGCCCGCGAGGCTCTCGCTCGCCTGCAGCGCCCGCTGATCGACGAGCTGGGCGTGCGCCTCGGCGCGCCGACCTTTCGCGAGGTGCGAATCGGCGAGACCACCGCGCAGGTACTCGACGTCTCCCGCGCCGTGCAGTTCACGTACGCGGTGGTGGAGTCGCTGCTCGTGATCGCAAACGACCCGGCGAGCGTGGAGGAGGTCCAGGGCGACGGGGAGAGGCTCGCCGACTCGGCGTCCTTCCGGGAGGCGACGGAGCCCCTGCCCGGTGAGCCCTCCCTGCTCGCCTACCTGGACATCGCCGGGCTCCTGGGCTACGCGGAGCGTGCGGGGCTCGCTGAGGATCCCGCGTACGCGGCCGTTGCGGGCGATCTGGCGCAGCTCGAGACGCTCGGGCTCGCGGTCACGGTGCGCGAGGGCAGGCTGGACACGGACGCGGCGCTCGTGATCGCCCCCGAGGGCGACGCGGAAGGCGAGTAACCGCGGGCCCGGCAACCGGCATCAGCCGCGCCCCTCTCCGCTATCGTCGCTCCAAATGGGGATCGACAAGCTTTCAGACAACGAGTTCCTATTCACCTCCGAGTCCGTGACGGAGGGGCACCCGGACAAGATCGCCGACCAGATCTCTGACGGCGTCCTTGACGCGGTGCTCGCGGATGATCCGGAGGGGCGCGTCGCATGCGAGACGCTGGTCAACACGGGGCTGGTGGTCGTCTCGGGCGAGATCTCGACGAAGACCTACGTCGACATCCCCGAGATCGCGCGGGAGACGATCCGGCGGATCGGCTACACGGACGCCGACCTCGGCTTCTCCGCCGACTCCTGCGCGGTCATCAACGCGATCGACAAGCAGTCGCCGGACATCGCGCAGGGCGTCGAGCGCGCGCTCGAGGCGCGGATCGATCCCGCCGACGACGACGAGCTTGACCTCGCCGGGGCGGGCGACCAGGGGATGATGTTCGGCTACGCGACGCGCGAAACGCCGGAGCTCATGCCGCTGCCGATCTCCCTCGCGCACAAGCTCGCCCAGCGGCTCGCCGAGGTCCGCAAGGGCGAGGTGATGCCTTACCTGCGGCCCGACGGCAAGACCCAGGTCACCGTCCGCTACGAGAACGGCCGCCCGATCGAGATCGAGAAGGTCCTGATCTCCACGCAGCACAAGGACGGCATCGACACCGACGCGCTGATTCGCCCGGACCTCTGGGAGCACGTCATCCACCCGGTCCTCCCGGCGGAGCTCTACGACGAGCGCAAGCTCAACACGACGAAGAACTTCCTGGTCAACCCGACCGGCCGCTTCGTGATCGGCGGCCCGGTGGGTGACGCGGGCCTCACCGGCCGCAAGATCATCGTCGATACCTACGGCGGAATGGCCCGCCACGGCGGGGGCGCGTTCTCGGGCAAGGACCCGTCGAAGGTCGACCGCTCCGCGGCCTACGCGGCGCGCTGGGTCGCGAAGAACGTGGTCGCCGCGGGCCTCGCGGAGCGCTGCGAGGTGCAGGTCGCCTACGCGATCGGCGTCGCACACCCGGTGTCGGTCATGGTCGAGACCTTCGGCACGGAGAAGATCGCGCGTGCGAAGATCGCCCAGCTCATCGACGAGCACTTCGACCTGCGCCCGGCCGCGTTCCGCAAGGAGCTGCGCCTGCACCGGCCGATCTACCAGAAGACGGCCGCCTACGGCCACTTCGGCCGCGAGGACCACGATTTCACCTGGGAGCGCACCGACAAGGCCGAGGCGCTGCGCGCCGCCGCCGGCCTGGGCGAGCAGGCCGCCGAGCCCGCCGTCGGCTAGCGCCGCGACAGTCCAAGCGTCGAGGATCGGGCGGGCCTGAGCGGGCCCGCCCCACCCATCCCCGCGACTTCGACCTTTCGACGAGTAATCCCACGAAACGTCGACGGTCGCGGCGGGACGTTTCACGAGGTCGACTTATCGACGGTTGATCCCACGAAACGTCGAAGTCGTGGGTCCGTCTACGTGATGACCTAGAACGGCCCGCCTTACGCCCGGGGCGCTTACAGCGGGCGCCCCTCAGGCCCGCGGCTGGTGGCCGTGTTCCTCGTCGCCCAGGCCGCTGTGGGCGTGGGGCCCGAGGCTGCGGGTCGCCTCGTCGACCTTCTCGACGACCTCCGCCGGGTTGGCGACCCCGGCGAAGATGAAGTTGTAGTCGTCGCCCGCGGCCGTGTCGAAGTCGACGTCGCCGATCTGCAGGAGGCGCTGGATCACGGACTGCGAGTAGTTCACGTTCTGGACGCGCTCGAGCCGGGTCTCCTGGATCGTGCGCGAGATGATCCCCCGCTTGATGTTCAAGCGGCGGTTGGTGATCGTGTAGCGGGTCGCGATCCGCTTGACGAAGCCGGCGAGCACCGTGAGCGCCACGCCGACCACGGCGATCAGGACGACCAGGCCGCGGTCGGTCTCGTCCCCGATCACGCCGGTCGCGAGCGCGGCGATCAGGCAGGCGAGCGCGGTGAGCACGATGCCCTTCAGATAGAAGTCGATGATCGAGCGCCAAGAGGGATGACCCTCGAAGATGATGCGCTCACCGGGGCCTAGCTTCGGTGCCACGGGCGGCAGCCTACCTTGTGCGCGAGCGGCGGGCCAAGGTCGCACCGACGCGACTTCTAGCCTGAGCGCGATGCCCAACCTGCCCATCGCCAAGGTCGAGCCGCTTACGACCGCGCGCGCCCTGCGCGGCCCGTTCGACTACCTGCTGACCGAGCGGTTCGCTGACGTGGGCGTGGGCTCGGTGCTGCGGGTGCCGTTCGGCCGCCAGCGGCTGCTGGGCGTGGTGGTCGGTCTCGCGGCCGAGTCGGAGCTGCCGCCCGAGCGGCTGGCCGAGCCGCTCGAGGCGCTCCACGCGTCCACGACGCCGGAGCTGGTTCGCCTCGGCCTTTGGGTGGCCGACGCCTACGCGTCGACCCCGGCGCGCGGCCTCGAGCTCGTCATCCCACCGGGCACCACCGCCCGTGGCGGTCGCGGGCCGGTCGGCGCGCGCACCCAGCTGCACGCTGCGATCACCCCGGCCGGCGAGCGCGCGCTCGCCGGGGCCGACAATGCTCGGCTCGGCGCGCGCCAGCGCGCTGCCCTGGAGCGCCTGGCCGGGGCGGGGGAGGTACCCACGCAACCCGACGAGCGCGACGCGCTGCGGCGGCTTGAGCGGCGCGGGCTCGTCGAGCTGCGCGAGGTCGAGGTCGCTCGCCGGCCGGCGAGCGTCGCGGTGGGCGCGGGCGGGAGTCGCCCGCCGCAGCTCAACCCGGATCAGCGCCGCGCGGTGGAGCGCATCGAGCGCGGCCTGGACGAGGGCGGGGCCGAGCTCCTGTTGCACGGCGTCACGGGCTCGGGCAAGACCGAGGTCTACCTGAGCGCCGCCGCGGCCGCGCTCGACCGCGGCCGCGGCGTGATCGTCCTCGTGCCCGAGATCGGCCTCACCCCGCAGACGGTCTCGCGCTTCGTGCGGCGCTTCGGCGACCGGGTGGCGGTGCTGCATTCCGGGCTCTCGGCCGGCGAGCGGCGCGACGAGTGGATGCGGCTGCGAGAGGGCGAGGCGCGCGTGTGCGTGGGGCCGCGCTCGGCCGTGTTCGCGCCGCTCGAGGGGGTCGGGCTCATCGTCGTCGACGAGGAGCACGACCCCTCCTACAAGCAGGAGAGCGACCCGCGCTACGACGCGCGCGAGGTCGCCCGTCGGCGCGCCGCCGACGCGGGCGCGGTGTTCGTCGCCGGCTCGGCGACCCCCCGGCCCGAGAGCTGGCGGGCGCTCGAGCGCATCGAGCTGCCCGCGCGCGCCGACGGGTCGCCGCTGCCCCCGGTGGAGATCCTCGACATGCGCGGACGCGATGGGCGGGCGGGTCCCCTGCACGAGCGCACGCGCGCCGCGCTCGCGGCCCTGCGCACCGACGGCGGCAAAGCGATCGTGATGGCGCCGCGCCGCGGCTGGTCGCCGCACCTGAGCTGCCGGCAGTGCGGGCGCTCCTGGGGGTGTCCGAACTGCGATGTCTCGCTCGTCCTGCACCGCGGCGGCGACGTGCTGCGCTGCCATCACTGCGGCCACCGCGAGCGTCCTCCGCAGGAGTGTCCCGACTGCGGCTCGCGCAGCGTCGCCCGCCACGGCCTGGGCAGCGAGCGCCTGGAGGCGATCGTCAGCGAGCTGGTCGCGCCGCTGCCCGTCTTCCGCCTGGACTCCGACACGGCGGCCGCGCGCGGCGCCCACGCCCGGATCCTGGCCGCCTTCGAGCGGGCGGACGGCGGGGTCCTGCTCGGCACTCAGATGGTCGGGAAGGGGCACGACTTCGACGACGTCGTGCTCGCCGTGATCGTCGACGCCGACGCGAGCCTGCGCTTTCCCGACTTCCGGGCCGAGGAGCGCACCTTCGCGCTCGTCGCGCAGCTCGCCGGGCGCAGCGGTCGCGGCGGCGCGCGCGGCCGCGTGCTCGTCCAGACCTACGCGCCGTCCGCGCAGGCAATCGAGCTGGCCGCCCGCCACGACACCGCCACCTTCCTCGACGCCGAGCTCGAGCGCCGCGAGCGCCTCGCTTATCCGCCGTCGGCGAGCGTCGTGCGCGTCGAGCTGACGGCGCCGGACGGGGACGCGGCCGAGGCGGCGGCGCAGCAGATTGCGGCGCGGCTGCGACCGCTTCTGCCCGCCGACGCGAATCTGCTGGGGCCCGCGCCGCGCTTTCGCCTGCGCGGCCGCGAGCGCCGCCAGGTGATGATCAAGGCGCCCGAGCGCGAGCCGGTGGTCGCGGCCGTCCGCGAGGCCGTCCGGGCCGCGGCGGGCGCGCGGGCGCTGCGCGGCGTGAACCTCGCCGTCGACGTCGACCCGCAGTAGCTCGCTAAACGGGACCGGGGCGCTCATCTAGACTCGCTTCGATGAGCGAGCAGGCCGAGATCGAGACCGTCGACGTCGAGGGCGAGTCGGCGGAGGAGTTCACGCAGGAGGAGCTGGAGCGCCGCGACCGCGCGCTCGCGCAGGTCGTGACCTTCGGCGACCCCGTGCTGCGCTCGCGCGCCTCGGACGTCACCGAGTTCGGCCCTGAGCTCGAGCGCGAGGCGGAGCGGATGATCGCGATCATGCGCGACGCGATGGGCATCGGTCTGGCGGCTCCGCAGCTCGGCGTGCTGCGCCGCATGCTGGTCTTCCAGGCGAACGGCGACGCGCCGCCCCGAGCGATCGTGAACCCAGTGATCGAGTGGCGCTCCGAGGAGCGCGCCACCGCGGTCGAGGGCTGCCTCTCGATCCCCCGGGTCGTCGTCGAGGTCGAGCGGCCGCTGCACGTCCGCGTGACCGCCGTGGACGTGCGCGGCGAGCCGCTCGAGATCGAGGCGTCGGGGCTCGAGGCTCGCGTCCTGCAGCACGAGATCGACCACCTCGACGGGGTGCTGATCCTCGAACGCACCACGCGCGACCAGCGCAAGGGCGCGCTGCGAGCGCTGCGCGAGGGGCGCAGCTACAGCCCCCACGAGGAGGACGAAGAGGCCGCCCAGGCGGACGCGCGCGGCTAGCCGCCGGCCCACATGCGCGTCGCATACCTGGGTACCTCCGACTTCGCGGCGACGGTGCTGCGCCGCCTGGCCGACTCCCCGGTGCGCCCGGCCCTGGTCGTCGCGCCGCCCGACCGCCCGAAGGGGCGCGGTCGCAAGGTCAGCCCGCCGCCCGTCGCGGTCGCGGCGCGCGAGCTCGGCCTGCCCGTGCACCAGACGGCGAGCGTCAACCAGCCGGAGTCGGTCGCCGAGCTCGAGCGGGCGGGCGTCGACGTCGCGATGGTCTGCGCCTTCGGCCAGCTCATCAAGCCGCCGCTGCTCGACGAGCTGCTGTTCTTGAACGTCCACCCGTCGCTGCTCCCGCGCTGGCGGGGCGCGGCGCCGATCGAGCGCGCGATCATGGCGGGCGACGAGCGCACCGGGGTGGCGGTCATGCGGCTGACCGAGGGGCTTGACTCCGGCCCGGTCGCGCTGCTGGAGGAGACTCCGATCGGCCCCGACGAGGACTACGGCTCGCTCGCCCAGCGGCTCGCCGAGATCGGCGGCGAGCTTGCCGTGCGCGCGCTCGAGGCGCATGAGCGCGGCGAGCTTCGCTTCACCGAGCAGGACGAGTCCGCGGTGACCTACGCCGAGAAGATCGATCCCGCGGAGCGCCGCCTGGACCCGGCGCGTCCCGCGGACGAGCTCGCCCGCGCGGTCCGGGCGCTCACCCCGCACATCGGCGCCTACCTCGAGCTCGAGGGCGGCGACCGCCTCGGCGTGCGCCGGGCGCGGGCCGTCCCCGGCGGCCCCGCGCGGGGCGAGTTCGAGGCGCGGGACGACGCGCTCGTGCTCGGGACGGGCGAGGGGGCGCTCGCGATCGAGGTCGTGCGTCCGTCCGGCGGGCGCGATGTGAGCGCCGCCGACTACCTTCGCGGCTACCCCCTCCCGGCCCTCGCCCCCTGAGCGACCGTGGCCGATGCCGCCACACCCGCGCGGCGGGCCGCGTACGAGGTCGTTCGCCGCGTCTTCGAGCACGGCGCGTGGGCGGACCGCGCCCTGCCGGCGGCGATCGAGCGCGCGGGCGTCACACCCCGCAACCGCGCCCAGGCGCAGTGGCTCGCCTACGGCGCGGTCCAGCGGCGCGGCACGACCGACGCCCTGATCGAGCGGCTCAGCGGCCGCGAGCCGGATGACCTTGACGCCCCGGTGCTGGCGGCGCTGCGGCTCGGCCTCTTCGAGGTCCTCTACGGCGACGGCGCGGCGCACGCCGCGGTCGACGGCGCGGTCGAGCTTGCCAAGGGAGGCATGCGGCGGGTCGAGGGCAAGCGCGCGCGGGGCGCCGCCGGCTTCGTGAACGCCCTCCTGCGGCGCGCGGCGCGCGAGCGGGACCGGCTCCTGGCCGGGCTCGGCGACGAGACGCCCGCGGCCGCTGCGGTCGCGCACTCCGCGCCGCGCTGGCTCGCGGAGCTGTGGTGGCGCGAGCTCGGCCCCGAGGCCGCGCGGGCGCTCCTGCGCGCAAGCAACGAGGCGGGGGAGACCGGCCTGCGCGTGAACCTGCTGCGCGCCGAGCCCGCTGGGGTGAGCGCGGAACTCGAGGCGGCGGGCGTCGAGCTCGTTGCCCCCAGGCCGGGTTCGTTGCTGTGGCCGCCGGAGGCGCTCGCCGTGCGCGGCGCGCTGCCCGAGGCGGTGACGACGCGGCTGCGCGCGGGCGAGCTCTTCGCGCAGAGCCGCGCCGCCCAGGCGGTGGTCGCGCTGCTCGCGCCGCAGCCGGGCGAGCGGGTGCTGGACCTGTGCGCGGGTCCGGGGATCAAGACGACGGCGATAGCCGCGCGCATGCGAAACGAGGGCGAGGTGGTCGCGGTCGAGATCGACGCGGGCCGCGCTCGGCAGATCGAGGAGCTCTGCGAGCGGGCCGGCGCCCGGAACGTACGCGTGGTGCGGGCGGACGCCGCTCGCGACGACATCGGCGACGGGTACGATCGCGTCCTCGTGGACCCGCCCTGCTCCGATCTCGGCACCCTCGCTGGGCGCCCCGACGCGCGCTGGCGCAAGCAGCCGGCGACGCTCGCGCAGCTCGCCGAGCTCCAGGGCGCGCTGCTCGCCGCGGGAGCTCACGCGCTGCGCCCCGGCGGCACGCTCGTCTACTCGACCTGCACCATCTCGCGGGCCGAGAACGAGGGCGTGGTCACCGCGGCGCTCGAGCGCGACAGTGCGCTCGCCGCCGACGAGCTGGGCGAGCTCGAGCCGGCGCTGGCATCGCCGCACGACCGGCGCTTCCTGCAGTCGCGGCCGGACCGCGACGGCACCGATGGGTTCTTCTACGCGCGCGTGAGGAGGGATGGGTGAGCGGGGAGACGACGCTGGGCAGGCCCTCGTGCCCGAACTGCGGCGAGCCCTGGCTGCGGCCGACGAACCTGCCCGGGCGCTTTCGCTGCGTCAATTGCCTGAGCCGCTACGAGCTCTCCTCGCAGTGCCGCAACTGCGGCGCCCACCAGACGATCGTGCGCCTGACCAAGGAAGAGGACCTCGTCTGCCAGCATTGCGGCCACTCGATGCTGAACCCCGTCTGACCCGCACGCCCCTCGGCAGCGCATGACAGCCAAGGAGATCTTCGCCACACGCCGCGTCGCGCCGTCCATCCTCTCGGCCGACTTCTCCCGGCTCGGCGCGCACATCGACGAGGTGCTCGCCGCGGGCGCGCGCGTGATCCACGTCGACGTGATGGACGGGCACTTCGTCCCGCCGATCACGATCGGGCCGCTGGTCGCCGGCTCGATCGCCGACCGGGTGCACGAGGCGGGCGGCGTGCTCGACGTGCACCTCATGGTGGAGCGCCCCGGCGAGCAGGTCGCGGAGTTCGCCAAGGCCGGGGCGGACTGCATCACGATCCACCAGGAGGCCGACCCGCACGCGCACCGCACCCTCGCCGCGATCCGGGACGCGGGGTGTCTGGCGGGGCTCGCCATCAACCCCGGCACCCCCGCCGAGATGGTCCGCGAGCTCGCCGCGAGCTGCGATCTCGTGCTCACGATGACCGTGAACCCGGGCTGGGGCGGGCAGAGGTTCATCCCCACCTCGCCGGACAAGGTGCGGCGCGTCGCCGCGCTCGCCGCCGAGGGCACCGCGCTCGAGGTCGACGGCGGGATCGACGCTCAGACGGCCCCGCTGGTCGTCGAGGCGGGCGCCAACCTGCTCGTCGCGGGCTCCGCGGTGTTCGGCGACCCCGACCCCGGCGCCGCCTACCAGCGCATCGCCGAGGCCGCGGGCGCGGAGTAGCGCCGCATCGCGAAATCGCGGTTGAGGCTCCCCGGGAGCGCCAAGTGCGATTTCGCGGGGGAGGGGGCTTCGCGAGTGCGCCGCGACCGTGCGCCTACTAGGCCCGCTGGTTCGTCCCTGGGCCCGGCAGCGCGCTGAGCGCGCCTGCGACCTCCTGCCACCAGGCGCGCTCCTGGGGGGAGAGGCCGGGGCGGGCGCCGCGGCGCACGGCCCAGTCGACCATCTGGCGGCGGCCGCCGACCGCGACCAGGTCGGACCCCACGAGCGCGTAGCGGCCGTCGACGAGTCCGACCAGCGAGCCGGGGACGTCGCGGCGCTCGCGCAGGCGCGTGGCGACGGCGACGCCCTCGACGGCCTCGGGGCGCGCGGGGTCGCCGTCGTCCGGGACGCGCTTGCGCACGGTGAACACCTGCGGGGCGCCGCGCGGGGGCAGCGCGGCCGGCGGCGGCTCCCCGATCGGGCCGCTGCGCCAGCGTTCGGTGAGACGCTCGACCTCACCGATCGCCTCGCGCCGGGAGACGATGTGGAGCTCGTCGCCGGCGGCGATCTCGGTGGAGCCGCGCGGCAGGAGCGCGGCGTCCTCGCGCACGATCACGTTGACGAGCGCCTCCCGCGGCAGGCCGAGCTCCTTGACCATGCGGCCGACGATCGCGTCCCGCGGGTGGACGGTGTAGGTGAAGGTCTCGCCGCCGAGGCGGCGGATGATCCCGGTCTCGACGATCGGCCGGGGGAGGGCGGGCTCGGTGGTCGTGAGCCCGAGCCGCCGGGCGAGCGGCTCGAACGTCGCGCCCTGGATCAGGGTGGAGGTGACGACCACGAAGAAGACCGCGTTGAATATGTCCGAGGCCTCGCCGACGCCGGCGATCACCGGGAAGGTCGCCAGCCAGATCGGGATGGCGCCGCGCAGCCCGGCCCACCCGAGGAGCAGTCGCTCGCGCGCGTTGAGCGGGGCGAGAGCCGAGGCCAGGTACGCGGCGACGGGCCGGGCGACGAACATGAGCACGGCGGAGAGGGCCAGACCCTGCGGTGCGATCTCGATCAGGCCCGACGGGAACACCAAAAGCCCCAGGACGACGAACAGCGTGATCTGCATCGTCCAGCTCACGCCCTGGTGGAAGGCGACCGTACTGCCGCGCGCCGGGATCGAGCCCGTGCCGAGCACGAGCCCCGCGACGTAGACCGAGGCGAACCCCGACCCATGCAGAACCTCGGCCGCGCCGTAGGCGAGCGCGGCGGTGGCCAGCGAGGCGACCGGATAGAGGCCCGGGCTGGGCAGGTCGAGCCTGCGAAACGCCTCGCGTGCGAGCCAGCCTATCCCGAGCCCGATCGGCACGCCGATCACGAAGGCGATCACGATGCTCAGGATCAGATCGTCGGCGCCGAAGCCGGGCTCCAGCAAGAGGTCGATGAAGCCGATCGTGAGCAGCAGGGCGACCGGGTCGTTCAGGCCCGACTCGCCCTCCAGCGTGCGCGCCAGCCGCCGGGAGACGGTCGAGCCGCGCAGCACGGCGAAGATCGCAGCGCTGTCGGTCGTGGCGATCGCCGTGCCCAGGATCAGGCCCTCCAGGGGCTCCAGGTCGAACAGCCAGACGGCCGCCGCGCCCGCGATCCCGGCGGTCACCAGGGTGCCGATCGTCGCCAGCGAGACCGCGGTGCCGATCACCGGGCGGATCTCGTTCCAGCCGGCGGTTAATCCGCCCTCGAACAGGATCAGGACGAGGCCGATCGTGCCGATCGTGCGGGTGAGCTCGGCGTCGTCGAACTCGACGCCGCCGATGCCCTCCTCGCCCAGCAGCATGCCGAGGCCGAGGAAGAGCAGAAGGCCGGGGATCCGCGCGCGGTCGGCGACCTTGGCTGCCGCGAGTCCGACCGCCATCAGCGCACCGGCGAGCAGGAGGAGCTGTGCGTCCGACACCTAGGACACCTCGTCGTAGCCGGCCAGCCGGGCCTCGATTTCGTCGGGTGAATCGGGTGCGAGCGGCGGCCCGGGCGTGCCCGCGCGGTAGGCGAGCGCGAGCTGGGCGGCGAGCAGGGCGGCCCCGAAGGCGAAGCCCAGCTCGATCCGCAAATCGATGTCGCCCGTGATCGGCAGCAGGCACCACACCAGGAACGCGGCTGCCGTGAGCCCCCAGCAGCGGGCGGCGACGCGCGCCCCGCCCCTCGCCAGGATCGCCTGGTTCAGCGTGGTCGCGGCGAGGTAGCCGCCCATGCCGACGGCGACGATCGCGAGCCCCAGCCGGTCGTACTCGAAGCGGTCGCCGAACGCGATCTGCATGAGCGTCGGGCCCGCAAGCAGGACGACGAGCAGGACGAGCGCGGCGAAAACGGCGATCGCGCGGATCGTGACCCAGACCGAGTGATGGAACGCGGCCTCCGCGTCCTTGCCTCGCGCCCCGAGCCTCGTGAGGTGGGGGAGGAGGCTCTGCGCGACGCCCTGGAAGACGAGCAGCGGAGCGCGCGCGACCATCAGCACGTTGAAGATGAAACCCGCGGCGGCGGCGTCCTCGAATCCGCGGGCCAAGAGCGGCCCGGCGTTCAGGAAGGTCTGTTCGCCCATCATCACGATGAGCACGGCGGCCGCAAACCCTCCGCCGCTCGCGACGGTGACCGGGTTCACGCCCGCCGCCGGCCGCGTCTGCGCGCGCGCCGCCAGCCCCGTGCGGGCGCCGCGCGCGAGCGCGAACGGCATGACGGCGAGGCTGAACAGGGGCGCGGCGGCGACCCCGAGCGCGATCGTGGCCTGGCCCGAGGCGATCCCCAATGCGACCGCGAGCGCGAAGGCCATGCGCGACGCGGACTCGCAGAACAGCAGCGCGGCGAGCACGCCGAAGTGCCGGTTGCCCGCCAGATAGCCGCGCGCGTAGAAGCTCCCGCCGAAGGCGACCACGGAGACGACGAGCACCCAGTACAGCGTCTCCGAGCCGGACAAAAGCTCGTCCTGAAGCGGCCCGCGCAGCGCCAGGGCGATCGCCGCCAACCCGAGGGCCACGCCGAGCTGGATGAGCCCCGCGACCCGCAGGGCGCTGGCGATCTCCTCGCGACGGGCGCGCCGCTCGGCGATCGTGCGCGAGAGCAAAAGCTCGACGGGGCGGTGGAAGATCGAGATCGTCACGAACACGGCGGACCAGAGCACCGCGATCTCGCCGTACTCGTGGGCGCTCAGGTTGTGCGAGGCGAGCGCGAAGAAGACGTACGTGAGCACCCCCGAGGCGGCGATGCCGGTGGAGAGCAGCCCGGCGGAGCGTCCGAACTTCTTGGTCTCCACCCCGGCGCTCACTGTCATCGCGCGGGGAAGGTATCGCCCCGTCCGCCCGGGGCGGTCGTAGGGGTATGCTTGATTGACTGGTCAGTCAGGTGGCGTACCTTACATTCGACCCATGCCCGCGGTGATTTCCGAAACCGACCGCCTCCACCTCGAGCGGGCGCTGGAGCTGGCCGAGCGCGGGCGCGGGCGGGTGAGCCCGAACCCGCTGGTGGGTGCCGTGATCGTGCGGGACGGCGAGGTGATCGGCGAGGGCTGGCACGCGGAGCTGGGCGGCCTGCACGCCGAGCGCGCCGCGCTCGAGGACTGCCGGGCGCGCGGCCACGACCCGGCGGGCGCGACGGTCTTCGTGACCCTCGAGCCGTGCGCCCACCACGGCCGCCAGCCGCCCTGCGCGGACGCGCTGGTCGAGGCGCGCGTGGCGCGGGTCGTCTACGCCGCCGACGACCCGTCCGAGAAGGCGAGCGGCCGCGGGCCGGGCATCCTGCGCGACGAGGGGATCGAGGTCATCGCCGCGGACGGGCCGCAGGCGAGCGCCGCGCGCCTTCAGAACCAGGCCTTCCGCAAGCACGCGCGCACCGGCCGCCCGCTCGTCACCTACAAGGCCGCGACGACGCTCGACGGGCGCACCGCGACGGCGACCGGCGACTCGAAGTGGATCTCGGGGGCGCGCAGCCGGGAGCTCGTCCACCGTTGGCGCAGCGAGGCGGACGCGGTCGCGGTCGGGGTCGGCACGGCGCTCGCCGACGACCCCCTGCTCACCGCGCGCGACGGCGGCCCGTACGCGCGCCAGCCGCTCCGCGTCGTCTTCGACTCGCAGGCGCGCTTGCCGCTCGACGCGCAGCTCGTCCGCTCGCTGGAGGTGGCCCCGCTCCTCGTCGTCGCGGGCGCGGAGGCGCCAGCGGAGCGCACGGCGGCCCTGCGCGAGGCGGGGGCGGACGTCGTGGTCGTCCCCGGCCAGCGCGCCGAGCGCGTCAAGGCGGCGCTCGCGGAGCTCGGGCGCCGCGAGATCACCTCGGTCCTGCTCGAGGGCGGCGCGACGCTCGCCGGCGCGTTCCTGGATGCCGGGGAGATCGATGAGCTGCGGCTCTTCGTCGCGCCCAAGCTCCTCGGCGGCGGCGACGCGCGCCCGCTGCTCGCCGGCACCGGCGCGGAGCGGGTGGCCGAGGCGCTGCCCGCGCTCGCCCTGGCGAGCGAGCGCTCCGGGGAGGACATACTGATCAAGGCGCGCTTTCGGGAGTGGTGATGTTCACCGGGATCGTGAGAGAGCTGGGCAGAGTCGAGTCGGTCGAGCGGACGGCCGACGGGGCGCGCCTGCGGATCGCGGCGAGCTTCGCGCCCGAGCTCGCCGAGGGCGACTCGGTCGCCGTCAACGGGGTCTGCCTCACCGCCGCGGCCCTGGCCGGCGGCGCGTTCGAGGCCGACGCGATGAACCAGACGCTCCAGCTCACCACGCTCGGGGAGCTCGAGGCGGGCGCGCGCGTCAACCTCGAGCCCGCGCTGCGGGCGGGCGACCCGCTGGGCGGGCACATCGTCCAGGGACACGTCGACGGCGTGGGCGAGATCACCGACGTCACCCCCGACGGCTTCGCCAGGCGCGTGCGCGTACGCCTGCCGGAGGAGCTGCGCCGCTACGTCGTCGAGCACGGCTCGATCACGCTGAACGGCGTGAGCCTGACCGTGGCGGCGCTGCTGGACGACGGCGTGCAGGTTTCCCTGATCCCGGAGACGCTCGAGCGGACGACCTTCGGCGCGGCCGGGGCGGGCGACCGGGTGAACGTCGAGGTGGACGTGGTCGCGCGTTACGTGGAGCGCCTCATGCAAGGCTTCGTACCAAGAAGGGAGCTAGTCGAGTAGCGATGGCCGAGCAGGCACAGAGGACAAAAGCCGGGACGGCGGGCGCCGAGGACTCGCCGTTCAGCACCGTCGAGGAGGCGATCGAGGAGATCCGCCGCGGCCGCATGGTGGTCGTGGTGGACAGCGAGGACCGCGAGAACGAGGGCGACCTCGTCCTCGCCGCGCAGTTCGCGACGCCCGAGGCGATCAACTTCATGGCGACGCACGCGCGCGGGCTGATCTGCCTCGCGCTCACCCCGGAGCGGTGCGAGGAGCTCGGGCTGAAGCTGATGGCGGCGAAGAACGAGGCGCCGCTCGAGACGGCGTTCACGGTGTCGATCGAGGCGCGCGAGGGCGTGAGCACCGGGATCTCGGCGCACGACCGGGCGCGCACGATCCAGGTCGCGATCGACCCGCACTCGGGCCCCAGCGACATCGTCCAGCCCGGCCACATCTTCCCGCTCAAGGCGAAGCCGGGCGGCGTGCTGGAGCGCGCGGGGCACACCGAGGCCGCGGTCGACCTGGCCAGGTTGGCCGGCCTGATCCCGGCCGGGGTGATCTGCGAGATCATGAACGAGGACGGGTCGATGGCCCGCGTGCCGGACCTCGCCGAGTACTGCCGCAAGCACGGCCTCAAGATGGTCACGACCGCTGACCTGATCGCCTACCGGCGGCGGACCGAGCAGCTCATCGAGCGCGTCGTCTCCACGCGCCTGCCGACCGCCTTCGGCGAGTTCACCGCGGTCGGCTACCGCGCGCTGCTCGACGGCAAGCACCACGTCGCGATGGTCAAGGGCGAGGTCGCCGGCAAGAAGGACGTGCTCGTGCGGGTGCACTCCGAGTGCCTCACCGGCGACGTCTTCCACTCGCTGCGCTGCGACTGCGGCGAGCAGCTCCAGGCGGCGCTCGCGATGATCGAGCGCGAGGGCCAGGGCGTGCTGCTCTACCTCTCGCAGGAGGGGCGCGGCATCGGCCTGCTCAACAAGCTCCGCGCCTACAAGCTGCAGGAGGAGGGCCTGGACACGGTCGACGCCAACCTGAAGCTCGGCCTGCCCGCTGATTTGCGCGACTACGGCATCGGCGCCCAGATCCTGCGGGACCTGGGCCTGAGCTCGATCCGCATCCTCACCAACAACCCGAAGAAGATCGTCGGCCTCGAGGGGTACGGCCTCTCGGTCACCGAGCAGGTCCCGATCGTCGCGGTGCCCAACCCGCACAACGAGGCGTACCTGCGCGCGAAGCGCGACCGCCTGGGCCACGCGCTGCACCACCAGGGCCTCGCGCTCGACGACGAGATGATCCTCTCGGAGCGGCTCGAGAAGGAGAAGGAGCAGCAGGGTGAGTGAGTTCACCGCCGAGGAGCGCGAGCTCCTCGCGCGCGGCGAGTGGGCGATCTGCGTCGCGACGTTCTACGAGGACCTCGCCGAGCGGCTCGTCGGCGGCGCGCTGGAGGGCTTTGCCGACGGCGGCGTGAGCCCGGCGTCGGTGCACACCTACGAGGTGCCGGGCGCGTTCGAGCTGCCGTTCGCCGCCAAGGTCTGCGCGGACTCGGAGCGGTTCGCCGGGATCGCCTGCCTCGGGGTGGTGATCCGCGGTGAGACCGACCACTACGACTTCGTCTGCTCGGAGGCGGCGCGCGGGATCCAGGACGTGCAGCTGCAGACCGACGTGCCCTGCGCGTTCGGGGTGATTACCTGCGACACGCGCGAGCAGGCGGAGGCGCGCGCCGGCGGGGGCAAGCGCGACCAGGGCAGGCACGCGGCCCACGCGGTGATGCGTTCGGCGCTTCTGATGGAGCGCGTGCGCGGGGGCGGATAGGCGCAGGCGGGCGGCCCGCTACCATCCTCCGTCGCAATGGCGAAGGTATGTCACAGCTGCGGCAAGGCCCCGGCGTTCGGGAACTCGCGTAGCCACTCGATGGTCGCTACGCGGCGCCGCTTCAACCCGAACCTCCAGAAGGTGCGCATCGACGACGGTGGCCGGCCGCGCCGCGTGTACGTCTGCACGCGCTGCCTGAAGTCGGGCAAGGTCACCAAGTACGCCTGATCCCGGCGCTTTCGGGGGATCCGTCCGGAGGCGATCGCCGCGCCGCCGGCAGGCATCGCGTTCCCGGAGGGGCTAGCGTCCCTGTGGACCGCGATCAAGGAGGAGGGGGCCCCATGGAGCTCCGCGACGTTCAGCGACCGATCAAGGAGCGCTATCGAGCCGAGCCCGACGCGGCGCTGATCCACTTGAGCGCGAGCGCGCGGCAGGGGGAGGCGCCGGTGGCGTGCTCGGTCGGCGCCGGCGCGGCGATCCGGGAGGCGCAGGCGCACCTGGGCGTTGGCGTGATCAGCCACCGATGGGGTTGAGGCTCGCGCTGATCGCCGACACGCACATGCCGCGCGGCGGGCGCCGGCTCGATCCGGAGTGCGTGCAGGCGCTGCGTGCCGCCGACGCGATCGTGCACGCGGGGGACTTCCACGCCGAGGAGACGCTGGAGTGGTTCGAGGCGCTCGGCCCGCCGCTGCGCGCCGTCCACGGCAACGTCGACGTCGCCGCGGTGCGGGCCCGGCTGCCCGAGGTGGCGGAGTTTGAGGCCGGCGGGGTGCGGTTCGGCCTGATCCACGACTCGGGGCCCGCGCGCGGCCGGTTGGAGCGCATGCGCGCGCGCTTCCCGGACGCCGACGCCGTGATCTTCGGCCACTCGCACATGCCCCGGCATGAGGAGGCCGACGGCTTTCAGATCTTCAACCCCGGCAGCCCCACCGAGCGCCGGCGCGCCCCGCGCCGGTCGTTCGGGATCGCCCGGATCGAGCGCGGGGCGGTCGAGTTCAAGCACGTCTGGTTGTCGGACGGATGAGCTTCATCGCCCGCGACGCGCGCAATATCCTCGTCAACCGCCCGTGGCCGATCCGTCCGTAGAGCGCTTCAAGAGCGTCGTCTCCGTCGCCTACGCGCACCTTGAGACGCGCAGGCAGGAGATCAACGACCTGAACGTATTCCCGGTCGCCGACGGCGACACGGGCGACAACATGGCGCTCACGCTGCGGCACGTGATCGACGAGCTCGATCGCCTGCAGCGCGAGAGCGCCGACGGTGACCCGTCGCGTCCCGAGATCGTCCGCGCGGTCGCGCGCGCGGCCCTGATGGGCGCGCGCGGGAACTCCGGGGTGATCCTCAGTCAGATCATCCGCGGCGCGGCCGAGAAGCTGGCGACGCCGCCGGGGACGCTGATCGATCCCGAGTTGATCGAGGAGGCGCTCGAGAACGCGAGCAGGGCGGCCTGGGCGGCCGTCCGCGAGCCGGCCGAGGGCACGATGCTCACGGTGATCCGCGACATGGCGCAGGCCGTGAAGGAGCGGCGCGCGGAGTTCGCGCGGCGCAAGCTCGATCCGGACGCGAGCGAGGAGGAGCAGAACGCGCTGCTCGCCGAGATCATCGCGGCGGCCCTGTTCGCCGGCGAGCGCGCGGTGCGCCAGTCGCCCGAGCAGCTCGACGTGCTGGCCGAGGCTGGCGTGGTGGACGCGGGCGCGCTCGGCCTCGTCGTCATCCTTCGGGGCGCGCTCGCGGCGCTCGTGGGGGAGGAGGCGGAGCTGCCGGAGCTGCCGCGCTACGCGCCCACGCGGGTGCGCGACGTGCACCACACCGAGTCCCAGTTCAAGTACTGCGCGAACTTCATCGTGATCGGCGAGGGCCTCGACGCGAGCGCGGTCGTGCCGCGGCTCGAGGAGCTCGGCGACTCGGTGCTGGTCGTCGGCGACGACGCGACGCTCAAGGCGCACGTGCACACCGACGACACCGAGGCGGCGAAGGCAGTGCTGCGAGAGTTCGGCACGATCGAGCGCGAGGACATCGCCGACATGCACGAGCAGGAGGCCGCGCGCGTCGCGCGCCTCACGCGGACCCGCTCGAAGGCGGTCGCCGTGGCAGGCGGGGACGGGATCCGCAAGCTGTTCGAGGAGCTCGATGTGCAGGTCGTGGACGGCGGCCCGACGCTCAACCCGTCGACCAACGACCTGCTGCAGGGGATCGAGGCCGCGCCCGCCGACGAGATCGTGCTGCTGCCGAACTCCAAGAACGTGCTGATGGCCGCCGAGGAGGCCGCGCGGCTCAGCGACAAGAACGTGGTCGTCGTGCCGTGTCAGACGCAGCAGGGCGCGCTCGTCGCGCTGGTCGAGTTCGACCCCGACGACAGCGCCGAGGCGAACGCCGCGCGGCTCGAGGAGGTGCTGGCGGACACCAAGGTGGGCGGCGTCGCGCCGGCCGCGAAGGACGACGTTGAGGGCCGGTTCGAGCGAGGCGAGACCGTCGGCTTCGAGGGCGACGAGGTGATCGCCTGGGGCGATCTGCGCGCGACGCTCGACGCCACGGTCAGGCGCCTCGCCGAGGGCGCCGAGATCCTCACGGTGATCGCCGGGGCCGACCCGCCGATCCCGCTCTCAGAGCTCGAGCTCCCGCTCCCCGACGGCACCGAGGTCGAGGCCTACGAGGGCGGCCAGGAGCACTGGTACTGGCTGCTCGCGGCGCAATAGCCGCGCGCTTCCGCGAGAGCGACATATCGACGATTGATCCCAGGAAACGTCGAAGTCGCGGCGGGCGCGGTCGCGACGGCGACGTTTCGACGGTTGATCCCACGTTTCGCCGCGGTTCGCGATGCGGGACGGAGTGGCCTCTCGGCGGGCGGTCGGCGGCGCGAGGCGGGGGCGGGAGTGATCCGCGTGCGTGACGGTCCGCGCGGCGGCGTAGCCTCAACGTCGATGCCGCAGACGACCGCCGTTTCCGCCGACGTCGAGCCGCCCCGTGCGCTCGGTACCGCAGCGCCGCAGACGCGCGCGGAACTGCGCGGCGCGCCGTTGCGCTCGGTGCCCAAGCCCGAGCGGCTCGGACGGCCGATCACGTCGCTGCGCGGCGCCGGCCCGAAGCTCTCGAAGCTGGCGGCGAAGGCGGGGCTGCACACGGTCGGGGACCTGCTCTGGCACCTTCCGCACGGCTATCGCGACCGCTCCCGGGTCACGCGCGCTGCGGACCTGCGGATCGGGGAGGAGGCGACGCTCGCGGTCGAGGTGCGTTCGGCGCGCGTGCGGCCCACGCGCAGGCGCAACCTGAAGATCGTGGAGGCGACGGTCACCGACGGCAGCGGCAGCTTCAAGGCTGTGTGGTTCAACCAGGCCTGGCTCGCCGAGCGCCTGCGGCCGGGCACGCGGATGCTGCTCAGCGGCAAGCTCGACCGCTCGGGCTTCCGCGTGTCGGCGCACGAGATCGTCGACGGCGCCGGCAGCGACGCGGGCATCCACACCGTGGGGATCGTGCCCGTGCACTCGACGGTCGACGGCCTGCGCGCCGAACGCGTGCGGGAGTGGGCCTGGCAGGCACTCGCCTACGCGCGCGACGCGCGCGAGCCGCTCCCCGCGTCCGTGCGCGCCCGGTTGCACCTGCCGCTCGCGGCCGACGCGCTCGCGGCGGTGCACTTCCCGGACACGACGGCCGCGGCCGAGGTCGCTCGCCGGCGGATCGCGTTCGAGGAGCTCGCGCTGCATCAGGTCGCGCTCGCCGTGCGGCGCCGCGCCCGCGACGAGGCGCGCCGGGGCATCGCGTTCGACCCGCCGGGCGAGCTCACCGCGCGCTGGCTCGCCTCGCTGCCGTTCGAGCCCACCGAGGGCCAGCGCAACGCGTTCGCCGAGGTCGACGCCGACCTCGCCTCGGGTCGCGCGATGCAGCGCCTGCTCATGGGGGAGGTGGGCAGCGGCAAGACCGTGGTCGCGCTGTACGCGATGCTGCGCGCGATCGAGGGCGGCTACCAGGCCGCGCTCATGGCGCCCACGGAGACGCTCGCCGAGCAGCACGCCCGCACGCTTGACCGGCTCCTCGCCAACGAGCAGGTCCCGTTCACGCTGCTCACGAGCTCGACCCCCGCTGCCCAGCGCCGCGACGCGCTCGACAAGCTGCGCACCGGCGAGCTCGCGATGGTGGTCGGCACCCACGCCCTGATCGAGCCCGACGTGGAGTTCGCGCGGCTCGCCGTCGCCATCGTCGACGAGCAGCACCGCTTCGGCGTCCGCCAGCGCGCGGCGCTCGACGCGAAGGGCCCCGCGGCAACGGAATCGACCCGGGCGGCGGCCCCGCACGTGCTCCACATGACGGCGACGCCGATCCCACGCACGCTCTCGCTCACCACCTACGGCGACCTCGACACGACGATCCTGCGCGAGCTGCCCGCCGGCCGCCAGCCCGTAAAGACCTGGGTGGTGGGCGAGGACCGCCGCGCCGGCGCCTACGAGTTCGTCCGCGAGCGCCTGCGCGAGGGGCGCCAGGCGTACTTCGTCTGCCCGCTCGTGGAGGGCTCCGAGAAGCTCGAGGCCAAGGCGGCCTCCGAGGAGGCCGAGCGCCTCGCGCGCGGCGAGTTCGCCGACTTCGAGGTCGCGCTGCTGCACGGCCAGATGCCGGCCCGCGAGAAGGCCGCCGTCATGGAGCGCTTCGCGAGCGGCGCCGCGCACGTGCTCGTCGCGACCACCGTGATCGAAGTCGGCATCGACGTCCCCAACGCGACGGTCATGGTGATCGAGGGCGCCGAGCGCTACGGGATCTCCCAGCTTCACCAGCTCCGCGGGCGCGTGGGCCGCGGCGCGCACGAGTCCCATTGCATCCTCTTCGGCGACCCGGCGTCGGAGACGGCGCGCCGGCGCCTCGAGGCGATCGCCGCCGAGCGCGACGGCTTCAAGCTCGCCGAGATCGACCTGACGCTGCGGGGCGAGGGCGAGATCCTCGGCACGCGCCAGCACGGCCTGCCCGAGTTCCGCGCCGCCCAGCTCCCCGAGGACGGCGAGCTGCTGGTCGCCGCGCGCCGCGAGGTCCGCGCGCTGCTCGCCGAGCACGGCTCGTTCGAGGCGCCCGAGCTCCAGCCGCTGCTCGACGCCGCGCGCGAGCGCTTCGGTGACGAGCGCGAGCGGGGGATCATCGCTTGAGGGTCGTCGCGGGGGAACTCAAGGGCAGGCGCCTGCGCGCCCCCGCGGGCGGCGCGGTGAGGCCCACCTCCGACCGCGCCCGCGAGGCGCTCTTCTCCATGCTCGGCGACGTGAGCGGCATGCGCGTGCTCGACCTGTTCGCCGGCACGGGCGCGCTCGCGATCGAGGCGCTCTCGCGCGGCGCGGCCGAAGCCGTGCTGGTCGACACCCGGCCCCGCTACGCGCGCGAGAACGTCGAGGAGCTCGGCCTGGCCGACCGAGCGCGGGTGGTGAGAGCGGACGCGATCGCGTTCTTGCGCGGCGAGCCCGACTCGTACCTGCTGATCCTTTGCGATCCGCCCTATAGACTCGCGCGGCGTCTTGAGGCCGATCTGCGAAAGCTCGTTCCCGCCTGGCTTGCTCCCGGCGGCCGCATCGTCGTCGAGAGCGCTGCCCGTGAGCCGATCGACCTCGGGTTGGAGCTCGAGCGCGAGCGCCGCTACGGCGACGCGCTCCTGAGGATCTGGAGGAAGCCTTGATCTCCGGTCACAAGCACCCAGTTGAACTGCGCTTTCACGAGGTATGGCCGAGCCGATGAGCGATCAGAACGAACGAGTTGCGATCTGCCCGGGTACTTACGACCCGGTCACGAACGGGCACCTGGACGTCATCGCCAGGGCGTCGCGCGTCTTCGACCGCGTGGTCGTCGGCGTCGTCGGCCAGGCGATCCGCAAGCAGCCGCCGATGTTCACCGCGCAGGAGCGCAAGGGGTTCATCGAGCGCGCCGTGGCCGACATGGGCCTGGAGAACGTCACCGTCGAGATCTTCACCAACCTGCTCGTCGACTTCGCGCGCTCCCACGGCGCGACCGCGATCGTCAAGGGCCTGCGCGCGATCTCCGACTTCGAGTACGAGTTCGAGATGAACCAGCTCAACCGCAAGGCGGCGCCGGACATCGAGTCCGTCTACATCTTCGCCGCGGCCGAGTACAGCTTCGTGCGCTCCACCGGCGTGAAGGAGATGGCCACCTTCGGCGGGCCGCTCGACGACCTCGTGCCGCCCGAGGTCGCGGAGGCGCTCGAGGCCCGTCTGAGGCGGGATTAGCCACCCGGTACCGTTGGGCAGGAGCTTGCAACCGAACGCCGAATCCACCCTTGTCAATCCCGCTCCTTGCGGGGCCGCGTAAGCTTTTGCCAGCAAAATGGACGTCCTGGTCCTTATCGACAAACTCGACGACCTGATCCACAACGCCCGGCCGGTGCCGCTCACCGACCAGGTACGCGTGGATCGCGAGGAGATCTACGACCTCCTCGATCAGATGCGCGCCACGATCCCCGAGGAGATCAAGCAGGCGCGCTGGATCGTGAAGGAGCGCCAAGAGATGCTGGCGGAGGCCAAGCGCGAGGCCGAGCGCATCGTCAAGGAGGCGCGCGAGCAGCAGGAGCGGCTGATCTCCGAGGAGGAGGTCTACAAGCAGGCTGAGCGCGCCGCCGAGGAGATCGTTGAGGACGCGCGCGAGACCGAGCGCCAGATCCGCCTCGGCGCCGAGGACTACGCGGACGAGATCCTCTCGACGCTCGAGGTCAACCTCCAGAAGTTCCTGGCCGCGGTCCAGCGCGGGCGGGATCGCCTCGCGGGTCGTGACGAGGAACCCGTCGAGGTTCAGTAATCAGCCGTAGGTAGCGCGGACGACCGCGAGGTCGTCGGCCTCCCAGACCACCTCACCGTCGCACCAGGCGGCGAGGTCGCGTGCCGCCGCCGGCATGTCGACGCCCTCGGTCAGCGGGGCGACGCGGCGCTCGGGCGGCACGGCCACGATGTCGCCGATCACGAGCGAGCGCGACTGCTCGCGCACGCGGCGGAAGAGGTCGCGCTTGCGCTCGTCGTCGAGTTCGTGGATGGTGAGGACCGAGATCACGAGGTCCCACGGCCCGTCGGGCAGCGGGTCCTCGATCCGGCCGAGCCGCATCTCCTCCCAGCCGAGCTGGCGCGCGTGGAAGACCATCTCGGGGCTTGCATCCAGCCCCGAGATCCGGCAGTTGGGGTAGCGCTCCCAGATCCGCCGCGTGGTCTCCGCCGTGCCGAAGCCCAGCTCGAGCACGCGCTCGGGCGGGAACGGGATCGCGTCGATCGCCGCCTGCTGCAGCTCGTCGTAGCGCGGGATCTCAGCGCGGATCTCGTCGAGATAGGTCTCCGGGTTCCAGTGAAGCGGTCGGTTCAAGTCTCACTCGCTACAGTCGAGATGGTGGCGGGCGCATTGAACACGATCGATCTTGATGGGCTCGCCCTGAAGCCGGGTCAGGGCCGTCGCCTCGACGTCGAGGTGCGGCCCGACGACCTCGAGCTCGGCGGTCAAACCTACGGGGTCGAGACGGGCACGATCGCGGCGCGGCTCGAGGTCTCGCGCACGAGCGCGGGCCACGCGCTGCACCTGACCTTCGCGAGCAAGCTCGAGGGCCCCTGTATGCGCTGCCTCGAGGCCTCGAGCTTCGCGGTCGCGGTCGACGCCCGCGAGATCGACCAGCCCGGCGCCGCAGACGAGGAGCTCACCAGTCCGTACGTGGACCACGGCGTCCTCGACGTGCGCGCCTGGGCGCATGACGCGATCGCCCTGTCGCTGCCCCAGACGCTGCTCTGCAGGCCCGACTGCGTGGGGCTCTGTCCGGTGTGCGGCGTGTCCCTCAACGAGGTCGACCCCGCCACCCATAAGCACGAGGAAGAGCTGGACCCGCGCTGGGCCAAGCTCCGCGAGCTGCGGTTCGACTGACCGCGTCGAGCCCTACGATCCGAGCGTGAACCCGGTCACGAAGGCCGAGCTGTCCGAGGCGCGCCGCCGCGAGGCCGAGGCCCAGATCATGACCGCGACGGAGGGCCTGCTCGCCCAGGGCAACGCCTACGCGGAGCTCTCCGTCGAGCGCATCGCCGCGGCCGCCGGGCGCTCGCGCACGGCGTTCTACCTGTACTTCCGCGACAAGCGCGAGCTTCTGCAGCGCCTCACCGAGACGGTCGCGGAGGAGCTCTACGGGATCGCGGAGCGCTGGTGGGCGGCCGCGGATGCGCGCGCCGAGCTGCGCCCCGTGACCGAGTCGATCCTCGCCACCTTCCGCCGCCACGCCGACCTCTTGCGCGCCGTGGTCGAGACCTCCACGTACGACCAGGGCATGGCGGAGTTCTGGCGCGGGCTCGTCGGCCGCTTCGTCGAGGCCACCGAGGAGCGCCTGCGCCGCGACGGTGTCGATCCCGCCGCCGCCGCGGGCATGGCGTTCGCGCTCGTCTGGATGACGGAGCGCGCCTGTTACCAGCACGTGACCAACGGCAACGCGCTGTCGGACGAGCAGCTCGTGAACGCCCTCGTCGGGATCTGGGAGGGCGTGCTTCCGGAGCGCGGCGCCGCGAGCCGCTAACCTCTCGCCCCCGAATGGCCGTCCCGAAGAAGAGGACATCGAAAGCTCGGCGCGACAAGCGCCGCGCCACGCACAAGATCAGCGCGCCGCGGCTGAACAGCTGCCCGCGCTGTCACTCCCCGCGCCTGCCCCACCGCGTGTGCCCCGTCTGCGGGACGTACGCGGGCCGCGAGGTGATCTCGCACGAGATCGCCGAGCAGCCGGCCGGGGGCGGTTCGGCGGGCGCGGAGGGCTAACCCTTGACCGAGCCCGCGGGTGCGGCCGTCACGGTCGCGCTCGACGGAAGGGGGGTGGAGCGCGGCACCGCCACGCTGATCGCCGGTGCGCGCAAGGCCGCCGCCGACGGCATCGCGCTGCGCGTGTTCGGCGACCCAGGCGCGCTCGCTGAGCTCGCCGAGCTCCCCAACGTCGAGGTCATCGAGGCCCCCGACGAGATCACCAACGACGAGGAGCCCGTCGCCGCGGTGCGCCGCAAGGCCGACGCGTCGATCGTGCGCGCGGCCGCCGACGTCGCCGAGGGCAACGCCGACGCCTTGGTGAGCGCCGGGCCCACCGGCGCGACGATGACCGCGGGGCTGTTCGCGCTGCGCCGGATCTCGGGCGTGCGCCGGCCCGCGCTCGCGCTCCAGCTCTCGGTCCCGAATCGCGACGGACCGCCCACCGTCCTGCTCGACGTGGGCGCGAACGCCGAGGCGCGCCCGCACGACCTCGTCCAGTTCGCGTTCATGGGCGCCGCCTTCAGCCGCGCCGTACTGGGCGTGGACGAGCCGCGCGTGGCGCTGCTGTCGGTCGGCGAGGAGTCGACGAAGGGCACCCAGAGCGTCGTCGAGGCGCACGCCGAGCTCGCCGGGACGGGGCACCTGAACTTCGTCGGCAACGTCGAGGGGCGCGATCTGCTCACCGGGGCCGCCGACGTGGTCGTCACCGACGGCTTCACCGGCAACGTGACGCTCAAGACGCTTGAAGGTACGGCGAAAGCGGTCGCGACCGCGGTCGGGGAAGCGGCGCGCTCGAACCCGATGGCGATGCTGGGCGGGCTGCTCCTGCGGCCCGCGCTCGGCGGCCTGCGGCGCCAGATGAACCCCGACAACACCGGCGGAGCGATCCTTTTGGGCCTGCGCGGGGTTACTGTCGTCGGCCACGGCAGCTCCGGCGCCGACGGGATCGCCAATGCCGTGAGGCTCGCCGCGCGCGCGGTGCGCGAACGCGCGGTGGAGCGCACGGCGGCGCTCCTCGAGGAGGCGGGGGCCATGCGCGGGGAGCCGACGTGATAGGAAAAGGCAGATGAGCGGTACGGCCGAGACCAACCATCAAGGGGCAGGGGACCCCGGCCAGCTCGATCGCGACGAGGTCGTCGCCAAGGTGCGCGGCCATCTGAGCGAGGAGCTGCGCATCCCGCTCGAGCGGATCACCTTGGAGACGGACATCCGGAAGGACCTGGATGCCGACTCGCTGGATCTGTACGAGCTCGTCATGGAGTTGGAGGACACGTACGGGGTGAAGATGAGCGAGGAGGAGGCGGCGGAGATCCGCACCGTCGGTGACGCCGTCGACTTCGTGATCGCCCGCCTTCCCGCCGGATGAGGTAGATGGCCCGGGGCATACGCGCGATCGCACGCGGCAGGCTGCTGAAGCGCCGTCCGAAGGACGGACCGAGGGCCCTCCGTGAACTGATCGACGCGCTGCCCGAGGACCTGCGCCGCAAGGCGCTCAGCCACTCCTCCTGGGTCGAGCACCGCGCCGACTCCTACGGCCGGCTCGCGTTCCTGGGCGACAGCGTGCTCGGCCTCGCGATCGCCGAGCACCTGTTCATGCGTTTCCCGCGCGCCGACATCGGCCGGCTCACCAAGGTCCACGGCCAGGCGGTGAGCGGCCGCGCCTGCGCACAGGTGGCCCACGAGCTGGGTCTGCCCGACCTGGTGCGCGCGGTCGAGCCCGAGCACGCGGACGGCGGGATCGGCTCCGACGCGCTGCTCGAGAGCGAGCGCGCGCTCGCCTCGATCTGCGAGGCCGTGATCGGCGCGTGCTTCCTTCACCACGGGTTCGAGGCCACGCTGCCCGCGACGGTGGCGGCGTTCGCGGCCCAGGTGGAGCTCGCCTCGGAGACCCTGATCGACTTCAAGTCGGCGCTCCAGGAGCGCCTGGCGCGCAACGGCGACCGCGTACGCTACGAGGTGACGGGCGAGGACGGCCCGCCTCACGACCGGCGCTTCGAGGTCTCCGCGACCGTGGGCGGCCGGGTGATCGGCAAGGGCACCGGGCGCTCCAAGAAGGCGGCCGAGCAGGCGGCCGCGGCGGAGGCTCTCGACCGGCTTGGGGACTAGCGCCCGGCGGTCCGTCCGACCGGATCGGGAGCCTTAAGGCCAACGCGCGCATGCATCTGAGCTCGATCACCATCAAGGGCTTCAAGTCCTTCCCCGAACGCACCCGGCTTGAGTTCTCGCCGGGTGTCTCGGTGATCGTCGGCCCGAACGGCTGCGGCAAGTCGAACATCACCGACGCCGTGCTCTGGGCGCTGGGCGAGCAGAGCCCATTGTCGGTCCGGGGGCAGTCGATGCAGGACATGATCTACGCGGGCGGCGAGGGGGTCGGCCCGAGCCGCTACGCCGAGGTCGAAGTCGTCCTCTCCGACGTCCCGGTCGACCCCGAGGCGGACTCGGCTGTGGCCGAGTTCTCGGAGATCGCCATCCGTCGCCGTCTCGACCGCAGCGGCGAGGGCGAGTACCGGCTGAACGGGGCGCGCTGCCGCCTGACCGACATCGTCGAGACGCTCTCCGACGCAAACCTGGGCGGCGAGATGCACTCGGTGATCAGCCAGGGGCGCGTCGAGGAGATCGTTCACTCCAAGCCGCGGCAGCGGCGACTTCTGGTGGAGGAGGCCGCCGGCCTCGGCAAGCACCGCAAGCGCCGGCGCCGGGCCCAGCTCCGCCTGGAGCGCACCCAGGAGAACCTCGACCGCGCCCTCGACGTCGAGCGCGAGGCCCGCCGGCGCCTGCGGCCCCTCAAGCAGCAGGCGCAGGCGGCGGACATCCACGCGCGGCTCGAGCGCGAGTCGAACGAGTTGCGCGCACGGCTCTTGGCCGTCGAGGCGGGCGCGCACGAGGACGAGCTCGCCGCGGCCGAGCGGCGCGCCGCCGAGGCGCGCGACCTGCGCGACCAGATCGATGCACAGCTCGCGGAGGTCGCCAAGCGCCGGGCCGGGATCGAGGAGCAGCTCGCCGAGCGCGACCGCGAGCGCACCGAGGCATGGGGCAGGCTGAGCGGCATCCGCGCGGCGAACGAGCGCCTCGCGGCGCGCACCGACGCGCTCGCCGCGCGCCGGGCGGAGCTGCAGGCCGACCTCGACCGCCGGCGGGCCGTGCTCGGGCAACTCGCTGCCGAGCTCAAGGCCGAGGCCGACCGCGCGGGAGGCGACCCCGTCGACGTCGGGCTCGAGCGCGCCGCGCAGGCCACCGAGGCCGCGCGCGAGGCGCTGGCGGCGGCGAAGGCCGCGCCCAACGAGTCCGAGAAGGCGACCGAGGTGGGCCGCGCCCGCGACTCGCTCGAGCTCGCCGCGCGCACCGCGCGCCGGGTGGAGGACCTGCTCGGGCGCCGCCGCCAGGACTCGCTGGAGCGGCGCATCGCGGTCGAGACCGAGCTCCTGGCGAAGCTCGCCGAGCTCTGCGAGGCCGCCGCGGACGTCCGCGACGCGACCGGGGAGCGTGCCGCCGCGCTCGAGCGGGCGATGCTCGACAAGGGCAGCGGCGACGACGTCGCCGAGGCCCTGCGGGCCTGCTCGCGCGAGGAGGCCGAGATCCAGGCGCGGCTGCGCCAGGCGGGCGAGGCCGTCACGCAGGCGGAGGTCCGCGTCGCGCATCTGCGGGACCGCCGCGACGAGGCGCGCGCCGAGCTCGAGCGGATCTCGAAGGCCCTGGGCCGCGAGATCGAGCCCTCCACCGAGCCGCTCAGCGACGAGGAGCGCACGGAGATCGAGCGCAAGCTCGAGCGTCTGGCGCGCCGGCGCGAGGCGCTCGGCCCGGTCAACCCGCTCGCGCAGCGCGAGTACGAGGAGGCGCTCGAGTACGTTCGCGAGCTCGAGGAGCAGCGCGAGGACCTCGAGACGGCGATGCGCGAGCTCCAGGGGCTGATCCGGGAGACCGACCAGAAGATCAAAGCCGCCTTCGAGGAGACCTTCGAGGCGACCAGCAAGAACTTCGAGGAGCTGATCGCGCACCTGTTCCCGGGCGGGCGCGGCCGCCTGAGGCTCGTCAGCGAGCGCGGCCCGCGGCCGGTGCTGGGTGGCGCGGAGGCGGAGGCGAAGGCGTCCGCGGACGGCGATGCGCCTGATTCAGGCGGCGGTCAGGAGGGCGGCGAGGACCCAGACGATCCCGAGCGTGCCGAGGACGAGGCGCCCGGCATCGAGATCGAGGTGACGCCGGCGGGCAAGGCGATGCGGCGGCTGCAGCTGATGTCCGGCGGCGAGAAGTCCCTGGTCGCGCTCGCGTTCGTCTTCTCCGTGTTCATGGCGCGGCCGTCACCCTTCTACATCCTCGACGAGGTCGAGGCGGCCCTCGACGACACGAACATCGACCGCTTCCTGCAGCTCGTCCGCCGCTTCGCGGACCGGGCGCAGTTCATCATCGTCACCCACCAGAAGCGCACGATGGACGCCGCGGACGTGCTGTACGGCGTCTCGATGGGGAAGGGCGGGATCACCAAGGTCGTCTCGCGCAAGATGCCGCGCGCCGAGCAGCCCGCGCTGGGCGCCGCCGAGGCGGCCGCGTAAGCCGCCCGCCCCGCCTGGCGGCGCGCACCCGCTAGCCTCCGCGCGCGATGGCGCGCGACTGGCAGGATGCATTCAACTTCGGCGACGGCGCAGGCGCCGTCGTCACCGAGGCTGAGCGCGAGGACGAGGAGCGCAGGCGCGGCGGCTTCTTCCGGCGGCTGCGCGAGTCGCTCGCCCGCAGCCGCGAGGCGCTCACCGCGGAGGTCAGCGCGAGCCTGTTCGACCGCCTCGACGCCGAGGCCTTCGAGCGGCTCGAGGAGGCGCTCATCCTCGCCGACGTCGGCGCGCCCACGACGGCCGCGGTGGTGGGCAAGCTCGAGGCCGAGGTCGCCTCGGGCGCGGTGGCGGGGGGCGAGCCCGCGCGCCAGCGCCTGATCGAGCTGCTCGCCGAGTTCGCGACGCCCGATGCGGACCCGCGCATCAACCTGACGGGTAGCCCGTCGGTCGTGATGGTCGTCGGCGTCAACGGGACCGGCAAGACGACGACGATCGGCAAGCTCGGGCGCCTGCTCAGCGAGCGCATGGGGCGCAGCGTGCTGCTCGCCGCCGCCGACACCTACCGCGCCGCCGCGATCGAGCAGCTCGAGACGTGGGCGGATCGCGCGCGTGTCGACATCGTCCGCGGCCAGCCGGGCGGCGACCCGGGCGCGGTGGTGTTCGACGCGATCTCGGCCGCCGAGGCGCGCGGCGTCGACGTCGTGATCGCCGACACCGCCGGGCGCCTGCACACCCACGGCAACCTCATGGAGGAGCTCGCCAAGGTGCGCCGGGTGGCAGCCAAGCGCCTCGAGGGGGCACCGCATGAGACGCTGATCGTGATCGACGCGACCACGGGCCAGAATGGGATGCGCCAGGCCCAGGCGTTCGCGGAGGCCGTCGACGTCACGGGCGTCGTGCTGACCAAGCTCGACGGCACGGCCAAGGGCGGCATTGCGATCGCGATCGCGCACGAGCTCGGCATCCCCGTGAAGCTGATCGGCGTGGGGGAGGGTCTCGACGATCTGCGCCCGTTCGACCCGCGCCAGTTCTGCGAGGCGCTGCTCGGCGAGTAGCCCGCCACCGCGCGCCAAGCGCGCGCCATGAACCGGCGCTACCGCCCGCGTGCGCGGAGAGAATGCGCTCCGCAACAGCACGCGCGCACGGAGCGCGTGACACCCGACGAAAGGAGCAAGCGAGTGAAGTTCATCCGCTGGCGCCCCTCGCCGGGCACGGTGATCGCCACGATCGCCCTGGTCTTCGCCGTGAGCGGTGCGGCGGGCGCACTTCCCGGGAAGAACTCGGTCGCCTCGAACGACATCCGCAAGGGGGCGGTGAAGGCGAAGCACCTTGCCAAGAAGGCGGTCAAGGCCAAGCACGTGGCGAAGGGGGCGATCAGGACACGGCACCTCGCTGCGGACGCGGTCGCCCCGAGGGTGAGGGCGCTGACCGAGACGGCGCAGGTCGCGACCCTCACGGCCGACGACACCCAGATCGTGCTCTCCCGCGAGGTAGCGCCCGGCAGCTACGCGGTCATGGCGAAGCTCACCCTCACCACCTTGGGCGACGACTCCTTCGAGTTCCGGCTCATGCGGGACGGCACGGCGATCGACTTCGAGCTGGTCGACCCGCCGGCCACGGGCGTGATGGACCTGGGCGTTTCGCTGCTCGGCATCGCCGTCCTCAGCGAGCCCGGCGAGCTGCAGGTGGAGGCCCGCAGCGGCAGCGCTTCGGGGCAGCTGGCCAGGCTGAAGCTGATCGCGGTCCCGATCGGCTGACCCCCGAGGGAAAAATTGAGTGGCGGTCACTCATGACCTCGTGGGGCCGTCCCATGATCCTGCGCGGTGACAGCGCGCGTCATCGGACGCGTGCGCGGAAGCGAAAAGGGGTACGAGCATGCGGTTCAAGCTGGGACGGCCCTCCGCGGGCACGGTCATCGCAACGGTGGCTCTGATCTTCGCCGTCAGCGGCGTCGCTGGCGCCTTGCCGGGGAAGAACTCGGTCGACGGCGGCGACATCAAGAAGGGCGCGATCAAGACGAAGCACTTCGCCAAGAAGGCAGTCGCGCCGAAGGTCAAGGCGGTCGCCGCGCACGAGGACGGGAGCATCACGCTGCTGCAGAACGACACGAAGACCATCGTGTCGAAGTCCGTGAAGGCCGGCCGCTACGCGGTTATCGCTAAGGCCACCGTCGCGACCACCGGCGACGCCGACTACGTCTGCGGCCTGTACGCGGACGGCGAGCAGATCGACCGGCACACCATCAACCTGCCCTCGGGCGTCGGCAATCAGGCCATCAACGTCGCCCTGATCGGCGTCGCGAAGCTGAGCGGGCAGGGCGACCTCGCGCTCGTGTGCTCGAGCACCGACGACCTCGGGTCGGTGTACGACGCGCATCTGATCGCTACGTCGAACGGCTGACCCGAGCCACCAACGCGTTCAGCCCACGTTGCCGGAATCCGGCAACCAGGGCTGAACGCGCGGGAGCCGAACGTTTCCGTTCAGCCCACGTTGCCGGAAAACGGCAACGTGGGCTGAAACCCGCTCGCGGGCGAGGGCGCGCCGCCCGCGCGCCCGGCGCGCCTCTACGTGGGCCGCTCCGGCCTTGACCCCCTCCCTCGTCCGTCGCCGAATCCACGGCGCCTCGCGCGGGCGGGCCCCGCCGAGGGGACCGCGCGCGTGAACGAGGCCCCCCAACCGGAGGGTTAACCGGCTTTCCGGGCCGCCCCGACCGGTACCTTTGCGCGCGATGGGGCGTGACATGGGGGTCACCCGGTTGCTGGAGCGGGACGCGGAGTTAGCGAGCCTCAGGGAGGCGGTCGAGGCGGCGGCGCGCCGCGATGGGGGGCAGGCGATCGTCATCGAGGGCCCCGCGGGCATCGGCAAGACCGCCCTGCTCGAGGCGGCGACCGAGCTCGCCGCAGAACACGGGGTGCGCGCGCTGAGCGCGCGCGGGGGCGAGTTCGAACGCGACTTCCCGTTCGGGGTCGCGCGCCAGCTGTTCGAGTGTCCGCTGGTCAGCGCGGAGGAGCGCGAGCGCGAGAGGCTGCTCTCCGGCGCCGCCTCGCACGCCTCGCTCGCACTCGGCCTCGACGGGGACGCCGAGGCGGCGACCCTGCAGGGGCCGGACCTCCCGTTCACCGTCGTCCACGGGATCTATTGGCTCGTCGCGAACCTCGCCGAGCGCGAGCCGCTGCTCTTGGCGGTCGACGATTTGCACTGGTGCGACGAGCCCAGTCTGCGGGCGCTCGCGTACCTGGCGCCGCGGCTGGCCGAGCACCCGTGCCTTTTGGTCGTCGGCCTGCGCACCGGCGAGCCCGACGTCTCGCCGCTCGTCAGCGGCGTGGTCGAGCACGCCCAGCCCGCGCACCTCGCGCCCGCGCCGCTCGGCCCCGAGGCGGCCGCCAAGCTCCTCGGGCAGGTCTTCGAGGGGGCCCCGCTCGCGCCCGAGTTCACGCAAGCGTGTCTCGAGGCCTCCGGGGGCAACCCGTACCTGCTGCGCGAGCTCGCGGCGAGCGCTCGCTCCGACGGCGTCACGCCCGACGCCGACGGCGCGAACGCCGTACGCGGGGTGGCGCCGGCGTCGGTGGTGCGCTCGACGCTGCTTCGCATCGGGCGGCTCCCCAAACCGTGCGCGGAGCTGGCCCGCACGATCGCCGCGCTCGGCACCGAGGTCGAGCCCCGCCACGCCGCTGCGCTCGCGGGCTTGCCCGTCGACGAGGTCGCGAAGCCGCTCGAGGCGCTCACCGCCGCGGGGATCCTCGCCCGCGGCCTGCCGCTGCGCTTCGCCCATCCGTTGATCCACGAGGCGATCCACTCTGAGCTCCCGGAGGCGACGAGCGGCGATGTGCGCGCCCGCGCCGCGCGCCTTCTGCGCGACGAGGGCGCCGACCCGATCGCGATCGCGCACCACCTCCTGGGCGCGACGAAGGCGGGCGATCCGCTCGCCGTCGAGACGCTCCGCGAGGCCGCGCGGGAGATGCTCACCCGCGGCGCTCCCGAGACGGCGCACGCCTACCTGGAGCGCGCGCTCGCCGAGCCGCCCGACCCCGCGGACCGCGCCACGATCGAGTACGAGCTCGGCCTCGCCGGCTGGCTCGCGGCCCGCGACCTGCCCGCGACGCTCGCGCACCTGCAGGCGGGCGTCGAGGGCGCCGCCGACGAGGCCGAGCGCGCCGCCCGCGTGATCGGGCTGGCGCGCGCCCGCGCCGGGCTCGGCGACGTGGTGGGCGCCTTCGATCTGCTCGACGAGGCGCTGGACCGGGCCGAGGCGGCGGGGGTCGGCGCCGAGCTCACCGACCCGGTGCTCGCCGAGCACGGGGCGATCGGCCTTCTGCACCCCGAGACCCACGAGCGGGCCCGCCGGCGGCTCGCCGAGGCGGCCCCCGACGGGGACTCGCGCGGCGAGCTGCTCGCCCTCGCGGTGCTTGCCACCGCCCGCGCCAACGACGGCAGCGCGCAGGAGGCGGCGGAGCTCGCGGAGCGCGCGCTGGCGGACAACCTGCTGCTCGAGACGGAAGGCTCGGACTCGATCGCCTTCTACGTCGCCGTCTACGTGCTGATCATGACCGACCATCACGACTCCGCCGCCGCGCACCTGCGCGAGGCGCACTCGCTGGCGCGCCGCAGCGGATCGGCGTTCGCGTTCGCCTCCGTCTCGGCGATGCGCGCGGTGCTGGCCTGGCGCCGGGGCGAGAGCGGCGTCGCGGTGGCCGAGGCGCGCTCGGGGATCGAGCCCGGCCTGATGCATCCGTTCACCTACCCGCTGCTCTACACGTGCCTGGGCCTCGCGCTCGCTGACCGGGGCGAGCTCAAAGCGGCTGAGGAGGCGATCGCCGCCACGGGGGTCGGCCCGGACCTGCCGGAGCTCCTGCACGTGAACACGTCGTTCTACGCGCGCGGCGAGCTGCGCATGGCGCAGGGCCGCTGGGAGGACGCGCTGGAGGACTTCCGTGAGCTGGAGCGCCGCGACGCCCGCGTGGGCGTCCGAAACCCGACCGTGCCCTGGCGCCCAGCCGCCGTCGAGGCCTGTATGCGCCTCGACCGCGCCGAGGAGGCCGCCGAGCTCGCCCAGGCCGAGGAGGAGTTCGCGGAACGGTGGGGGACCGCGACCGCCCGCGGCCAGGCCCTGCGGGCGCGCGGGTTGGCGCAGGGCACCGACGGCGTCGACGTGCTGCGCGAGGCCATCGATGTGCTAGCCGAGGCCCCGGCGCGCCGCGAGCGCGTGCTCGCGCTCTGCGACCTCGGCGAGGCCCTGCGCCGCGCCGGCGCGCGTAAGGACGCCCGCGAGGTTCTCACTCAGGCCGTGGCGCTCGCCCAGGAGTGCGGGCTCACGCGCCTCGCGGCTCGCGCCCACGAGGAACTCAAGGTGGCCGGCGCCAAGCCGCGCCGCCTGCAGTTCAGCGGCGCCGATTCGCTTACCGCCGCGGAGCGCCGGGTCACGGAGCTCGCCGCGGGCGGGATGGCGAACAAGGAGATCGCCGAGACGCTCTTCCTCTCGCCGCGCACGGTCGAGAACCACCTCTCGCGGGTGTACCGCAAGCTCGACATCGGCTCGCGCGAGGAGCTCCCAGACGCGCTCGCCATGGCCCCCGCGGAGTAGGCCACCCAGGCCACCCAAAAAATGAGTGGCGACCACTCATGCGAGTCGCGCTCGGGTGCGCGACGGTACGCCCGTGGCAACCCAGCGCATCACCCTCCAGCTCGAGCTCGACCCGCAGAGCTCGCCGTTCACCGGGGCGATCGAAGCCGACGGCGGTGAGCGGGTGCCCTTCGTGGGCTGGCTTGGGCTCGCGCAGGTCCTCGAGCAGGTGCTGGTCGACGCCCGGGATGCCAAGCAGGGAGGCGGCACGGCGGCCGACCCGTCGTCAGCGACTACCCACGGAGGAAAGGCATGACGTTCGTTCGAGTCAGACCCCTCGGCCTTCTCGCCGCGGCGCTGGTCGTCGCTGCGGCGACCGCCCTGACCCTCGCGGCGGGGGCCCCCGACGCCGCAGGCGCGGGGAAGAAGAAAGCAAACGTGAGGATCACCATCGACGTGAGCGACAACGGGCAGCCCGCCCCGGACAACTTCTTCGGAAAGGTGAAGTCGCCCAAGAAGGTCTGCAAGCGCGAGGGCCGCAGGGTTCGGCTGTTCTTCGGGAATGAGCCCGTGGCTTCAAGCAAGCTCCTGAAGGGCGGCGAGTACGTGATTGGACTCGACAACCCGCACCCGAACTTCGCGCCCTTCACGGTCCGCATCAAGGCGACCAAGAAGTGCAAGGCGGCGAAGAGCGAGCCGGTGTTCGCGAACTAGACGCGGGATTCGCTTCAGGGCGGGCCGGCCCGGGGGCGGCCCGCCCTGAAAACCCCTCGCCCAGGGCGCGGGAAACCCGCAGGGAGGAGGGGTGGTCCTCCCCGATGCGGACCGCGAGCGCGGGCGGCATCATGGGCCGCGTGAGCAGCCAGAACCAGCCGGAGCGGCTCGAGCTCCGCTTGGAGCTCGACCGCGGCGTCGAACCGATCAGCGGCCGGATCAGCACGGAGGCTGGCACGACCGTTGAGTTCGCCGGCTGGCTCGCTCTCGCTGGCGCCCTGCAGCGCCTGGGCTCGTCGGGGGAGCCGGACCAGGCGGCAGGCGCGAGGCGGACCGGATAGGCGCTTGGCGGCGCGGACCGTCCGGGGAACGGATTCCCGGGGGGACGGCCCGCGCCGCCGGCGTTCCGGCGGGCGCCCGGCGCGACGCTCGGCCGCCAGCGGCCCTCCCGCGCAGGCGAGCCCGTAAGCTCCGCTAGGCATGTTTGAAGCGCTCGGAGACCGGCTGCAGGCGACCCTCTCGGACGTCCGCTCGCGCGGCAAGCTGACCGAGGCGGACGTCGACAAGGCGATGCGCGAGATCCGCCTCGCGCTGCTCGAGGCGGACGTCAACTTCAAGGTGGTCAAGCAGTTCACCTCGGCGGTCAAGGAGCGCTGCCTGGGCGCCGACGTGCTCGAGAGCCTCGATCCCGGCCAGCAGGTCGTGAAGATCGTGAGCGACGAGCTCACGGAGCTCATGGGCGGCTCCAAGCGCGACCTCGCGCTGGCGCCCTCAGGCGTCACGGTGATCCTGATGGCGGGCCTGCAGGGCTCGGGCAAGACGACGGCCTGCGCGAAGCTCGCCCGCAAGCTGGGCGAGCAGGGCAAGGACGTCGCGCTTGCGGCCTGCGACACGCAGCGCCCGGCGGCCGTCGAGCAGCTCGTGACGATGGGCAAGCGCGCGAACGCGCACGTCTACGAGCAGGGCACTTCGCGCGACCCGGTCGACATCGCCGAGTGGGCGCTGGGCCAGGCCAAGCGCGACGGGCGCGACGTGCTGATCGTCGACACGGCGGGGCGCCTGCACGTCGACGAGGAGCTCATGGACCAGCTCGTCGCGATCCGCAAGCGCACGAACCCGCACAACGTCCTGCTGGTTCTCGACGCGATGACCGGCCAGGACGCGGTCAACGTCGCCGAGGCCTTCGCGGAGCGCGCGGACTTCGACGGCGTGATCCTTACCAAGCTCGACGGCGACGCGCGCGGCGGCGCGGCGCTGTCGGTGAAGGCGCTCACGGGCAAGCCGATCATGTACGCGTCAGTCGGCGAGCGGATCGAGCAGCTCGAGCCGTTCCACCCCGACCGGATGGCGAGCCGCATCCTCGGCATGGGGGACGTGCTCAGCCTGATCGAGAAGGCCGAGCAGGTGACCGACGCCGAGCAGGCCGCCGAGCTCGAGCGCAAGATCCGCACGAAGCAGTTCACGCTCGAGGACTTCCTGCAGCAGCTCCGCCAGGTCCGCAAGATGGGCCCGATCGCGAACGTGCTGGGGATGATGCCCGGCATGGGCAAGGCGATGAAGCAGCTGCGCGCCGCGAACATGGACGAGCGCGAGCTCGACCGCATCGAGGCGATCATCCTCTCGATGACGCCGTACGAGCGGGCTCACCCCGAGGTGATCGACGGCTCGCGGCGCAAGCGGATCGCCCGCGGCTCGGGCACGACCGTGCAGGCCGTGAACCAGCTCGTCAAGCAGTTCGGGCAGATGAAGAAGATGATGGCCGCGATCTCCCGGGGGAAGATGCCGGACCCCGCGCAGCTGCTGCGCGGCATGCGGTAGAAGCCCGCCGGGAAGTCACCCGCTAACCTGAGGCGTCGCTCATGGCAGTTCGCATTCGCTTGAGAAGGGTGGGTTCGAAGAAGAACCCGATCTGGCGTGTCGTCGTCGCCGACAAGCGCTCGCCGCGTGACGGGCGCACGATCGAGACGATCGGCCACTACAACCCGCAGACCGAGCCCTCCACGATCGTGCTCGATACCGAGCGCGCGAAGCACTGGCTCGACCACGGCGCGCAGCCGACGCGCACGGTTGCCCGCCTGCTCCGCACCAAGGGCATCGAGGTCAGCGGCTCCTAGCCTCACCATGCGTGATCTCGTCGAGTTCCTGGCGCGGTCCGTCGTCGAGGACCCCGGCGCGGTCACGGTGGAGGAGTTCGAGGAGGACGATGAGCTCGTGCTCGAGGTGCGCGTCGCCGACGACGACCTTGGGCGCGTGATCGGCAAGGACGGCCGCGTCGCGAAGGCGATCCGCACGATCGCGCGTGCCGCCGGCGCGCGCGACGGCCGCCGCGTCGCGGTCGAGATCGTCGAAGCGGACGAGTAGGCCACCGCGGCTTGCGGATCGACTTCTTCACGCTCTTCCCGGAAGCCTTCGATTGGTTTCGCGGGCAGCGGCACGTCGCCAACGCGATCGCGCAGGGCCACGAGCTGCGCTTCTTCAACTACCGCGACACGACGCCGCTCTCCGGCGGGCAGGTCGATGACGCGCCCTATGGCGGCGGCGCGGGGATGGTGCTGCGCGTGGACGTCGTGGACGCCGCGCTGCAGGCTGCCTACGGGCCGGAGGGCTCGCCGGGGCGCGTGATCGTGCTGGCCCCGTCGGGGCGGCAGTTCGACGAGCCGCTCGCCCGCGAGCTGGCGCAGGAGCCGTCGATCGCGCTGATCTGCGGCCGCTACGAGGGCGTCGACGAGCGCGTGCGCGAGCACCTGGCGACCGACGCGGTCTCAATCGGCCCGTACGTGGTGGCCGGGGGAGAGCTGCCCGCGATGGTGATCGCCGACGCGGTCATCCGCAAGCTGCCCGGCGCGCTCGGCGACCCGGAGAGCGCGCTCGAGGAGTCGTTCAGCGAGGCTCTCGGCGGGGCCCCCGAGTACCCCCACTACACGCGGCCGGCGAGCTACCGGGGCTGGGACGTTCCAGAGGTCCTGCTCTCCGGCGATCACGCCAAGGTGCGCGAGTGGCGGCTCGCGCGCAGCCGCGAACGCGCCCAGGGCAACTGACGGCCCTGGAAACGGGCAGGCGTCCGCTACTATTCGCGGCCCGCGGGCTCTCGATGAAATGAGGGCGCGCGATTTTTTCGGCCCGCATGCGGGCGAAATCCTCCAAGCCCTCACTCACGAAATGAGCACGATCATCGAGAGCATCGAGAAGCGTCAGCTCAAGCGTGTGCCGCGCTTCGAGCCCGGTGACCGCGTTCGCGTCCACTTCCAGGTGGTCGAGGGCAACAGGCGCCGCACGCAGGTGTTCGAGGGTGTCGTGATCGCCCGCCAGGGGACCGGTGTCCGCGAGACGTTCACGGTCCGCAAGCAGTCCTTCGGCGTCGGCGTGGAGCGCGTCTTCCCGGTGCACTCGCCGAAGATCGAGAAGCTCGAGGTCGTCGCCCGCGGCGACGTGCGGCGCGCGAAGCTCTACTACCTGCGCGGCCGCGTGGGCAAGGCGGCGCGCGTGGCCGAGCGGCGCTGGGGCATCGAGTCCGACCTCGTGCTCACCGAGGAAGAGGAGCCCGTAGCGGAGGACGTCGAGGGCGAGGCCCAGACGGAGGCCGAGCCCGCCGAGGGCGAGGAGAGCGCCGAGGCTGCCGAGGGCGCTGAGGCCGAGGCCGGCGGTGAAGCCGGGGGCGCGGAGGAGGCTGAGGCCGCGTCCGAGGAGAGCGCCGAGGCCGAGGGAGAGGCCCAGCAGCCGGAGGCCGAGGGGGGTGCCGAGGAGTCAGCTGAGGCGGAGGCCGACGCGGGCGACGAGGCGCAGGGCGAGGGCGATAGTGAGCCCGAGGCCGCCGGGGAGCAAGCCGCAGGCGACGACGCCGCCCCGGACGAGGGCTCCGAGGAAGGCGCCGCCGGAAGCGACGGCGACGAGCAGGCCTGACCGCCGAACGGACATCCCGGCGCTTGATCCCCAAGCCCACCACCGGCTTGGGCGCGCTGGTGGAGCTGGTCGTCATCGTGGGGATGGCGATCGCGCTGGCGCTCGGGATCCAGGCGTTCATCGTCAAGCCGTACGCGATCCCGTCGGAGTCGATGGTCCCGACGCTTGAGATCGGCCAGCGCGTGCTCGTGAACCGCATCACCTACCAGCTCGGCGCCGACCCGGACATCGGGGACATCGTCGTCTTCCACCCGCCGGCGGGCGCCGAGGCGTCGGGGCGCCAGTGCGGCGTGCAGCGGCAGCAGAACCAGGCTTGCCCGCAGCCGACCCCCGAGCGCGCCGACACCAACTTCATCAAGCGCGTCGTGGCCGGCCCCGGCGACCGGCTACGCATCGAGGACGGACACCCGGTCGTGAACGGCGAGCTCATGGAGGAGGACTTCGTGCGCCCCTGCCGCGGCGGGGACGTCTGCAACCTCCCCGAGGAGATCACGATCCCGCCCGACCATTACTTCATGATGGGCGACAACCGCGGGGCGAGCGACGACAGCCGCTACTGGGGCCCGGTGCCGCGCGACTGGATCATCGGCGAAGCCTTCTTCACCTACTGGCCGATCAACAGGATCGGCTTCATGTAGCGGGCCGGCGCCCCGGTTCGGCGCCGCGCGCGAGCGAGTCGCCGCCGCGCGGTGTAGGTTCGGGGCGTGAGCCGGGCCAACGGGAACGGGAACCGCAGGAAGGCGAGCGCCGCCGTCAAGCGTCGCAGGCGGCGGGCGGCCCGGCTGTTTCGGTTCGACCGTGAGTTCGGGGCGCGCTTCGTGGCCGGCTGCGACGAGGCCGGCCGGGGCTCGCTCGCTGGGCCGCTCGTGGCCGCGGCGGTGCTCATCGACTACGGCTCGCTGAGCCTGCGCGACCGCCGCGCCCTCGGCGAGCTCGACGACTCGAAGAAGCGCTCGCCCGAGGAGCGCGAGGCGCTCTACCCGGCGGTCATGCGCGCCGCGGCGCGCGTGGCGATCACCGTGCGCTGCGTGCGCGGGATCGACGAGCGCGGCCTGCACAACACGAACTTGGCTGCCCTGCGCCGCAGCCTGGAGCGCGTGGCCGTGCCGGGCGCTGTCTGCCTCGTCGACGGCTTCCGCCTCGGCCCCTCGTGCGCGGTCGAGCACCACGCCGTGGTCGACGGCGACGCGCGGAGCGCGGCGATCGCCGCCGCCTCGGTGATCGCGAAGGTGACGCGCGACCGCTACATGTGCCGCGCCGACGAGCTCTACCCGGGCTTCGGCTTCGCCGAGAACGTCGGCTACTCGACTCCCGAGCACCGCGCCGCGATCGTGGAGCGCGGGCCGTCGGCGCTCCACCGCCGCTCGTTCCAGTCGGTGGCGTACACGCAACTCGCGCTGTAGGCGAGCGCGCCCGCCGCCGCGAGCGAGGCGGATTCGTCACAGCAACGAATCCGCCTCACTCGAGCGATCGAGCGGCTTCAGGTCAGCAGCTCAGGCCGGCCTTGGTCTCACCGAGCACGATGTCGAGCGCCGTACCCGGGAGGTCGATGAAGACGGCGCGCTGCGTGATCGTGTCGCCCTCCTCGATGGTCTCGTTGAGGAGGATCCGGGCGATGCCCAGATCGATCTTCTCCGGCCCGCCGCCGATGTCGTGCGGCACGCCGGCGACGATTAGCTCCCCGACGCGCGAGCGGCCGTTGAGCTGCACGTCGTCGCAGCCGAAGCGGATCGCGGCGGTCGCTTCGGAGTGGACGCCCTTGATGTTCAGGGCGTACCCCATCAGCGGGATCCGCAGCTCCACGCCGGCGATGTCGGCGGTTGCCGACGCGCTGTCGGTGCCAAGCTCCGTGTCGCCCTCGATCGCGCCGACCCGCAGGAACTCCCACAGGACCGGGCTGAGGTCAAGCAGCCCGCGGCGCGGCCGGTTCGCGTGGTTGATCGCGGCCACGGACTGCTTGTCCGTGACGCACGGGTTCTCGCCGGGGTTGGCGGTGGCGGGCGTGAGCCCAAGCAACGAGATGGGCGTCGCGCGGCAGACGGTGGTGGTCGGCTCGGCGCCGGCCGTCGCCGGGACCGCGAACAGCACGGTCAGGCAAGCGGCGGCGCAGGCCGCAATCAGGGTACGTAGACGCATAACTCCTTTCCCCCTTGGTCGTCCCAAGCTGTCCCGTATGCCCCCGAAGGGTGCGAATTTCGCGGGACATTAGCGTTCGGCCCTGGGCGCGGCCCGAGCCCTCCCGCTCGCGCAAACCGGTTGTCACACGGCGCCGCGGACGTGCTCCCACTCGACCACGCGGTCGCGGGCGTCGAGCCGCAGCCCGACGACATCGATGCGCAGGCCGCGGTAGGGGGCGGGCGGTGGGTTCGCGCGCGCCCAGGCGGCGGCCAGCGCACGCAGCTTCGCGCGCTTTCGGTGGGTCACCTGCTCGAGCGGCGAGGCGGGACCGAGCTCGCCGACGCGGCAGGTCTTGACCTCGACGATCACGAGGTCGCGTCCGTCGAGGGCGACGATGTCGAGCTCGCCGCGAACGCCGTCGACGCGCGTGTTGCGCGCGAGGATCGCCCAGCCGCGCCGCGAAAGCTCGCGCGCGACGAGCTCCTCGCCGAGGGCTCCGGTGCGCTGTCGGGCGACGGTCACGCGGCGACCATAGGCGGCGCGAGCGCACGCGTGGCGCGCGGCGCGCTACGGCTTGCGCGCGGATGTGGTGCGGGATCGCAACGCCCGCCGCACGTGGGCGAATCGACCCGCGTCCGCGCGCGTTTCGTTGCGTACTCATGCCACGCGTTGCGGCTCGCCTCCTAGCGTCGCGCCCGTGGCCAGCGCCAGCGTCCGCACCTTCACGCTCCTGGGCATCGAGGCGCGCGAGGTCGTCGCCGAGGTCGACGTCACGCAGGGGCTGCCCTCGTTCAGCGTGGTCGGCCTGCCCGACGCGGCCGTGCGCGAGTCGCGCGAGCGCGTGCGCGCCGCGATCTCCAACTCGGGCTTCACCTTCCCGCAGCAGCGCATCACGGCTAGCCTCGCCCCGGCGAACCTGCGCAAGGGCGGGCCCGGATTCGACCTCGCGATCGCCGCCGCGCTGCTCGCCTGCCGCAACGAGCTCGACCCGAGCGCGCTCGCGGGCGTCGCGCTCGCGGGCGAGCTCGCCCTCGACGGCACCGTCCGGTCGGTGCCGGGCGTGCTGGCCATGGCGGAGCGCGCGGCCGAGCTCGGCATCGAGAAGATCGTGGTCGCGACCGAGTCGGCGCCCGAGGCCGCGCTCCCGGCCCACCTGAACGGCGGCTCGTCGAAGGACCTGCGCATCGTCCCAGTGCACAGGCTCGCCGACCTGCGGCTGCTTGGCACGTCCGCCGAGCCCAGCTACGACTTCTCGGCCGCGCCGCGCCCGGCCCTGGCCGCGACGGCCGGTCGCGACCTCGCCGATCTACGCGGCCAGCCCGTCCTGCGGCGCGCGCTCGAGCTCGCCGCGGCGGGCAACCACGGCCTGCTGATCCTCGGCCCGCCCGGCGCGGGGAAGAGCCTCGCGGCGCGTTGCCTGCCCTCGCTCATGCCGCCGCTGAGCGACGCCGAGGCGCTCGAGGTCCTGCGGATCGCGAGCGCCTGCGGGCGCGCCGACGCGAGCCTGGCCTCGGTCCAGCGCCCGTTCCGCGCGCCGCACCATACGGTCTCGACCGCGGGGCTGATCGGCGGGGGCACGCCGCCGCGCCCGGGGGAGGTGACGCTCGCGCACCGCGGCGTCCTCTTCCTGGACGAGCTCGGGGAGTTCACGCGAGACGCGCTCGAGGGGCTGCGCCAGCCGCTCGAGGACGGCGAGGTGACGATCACGCGCGCCGCCCACACGGTGCGCTTCCCCTCGCGGTTTCTGCTCGTCGCCGCGTCGAACCCGTGCCCGTGCGGCCGCGGCCCGACCCATCCCGAGTGCGAATGCCCGCCCGGCGCCGTGCGGCGCTACCAGGGGCGGATCAGCGGCGCGCTCGCCGATCGCATCGACCTGGCCGTGACCGTCGAGCAGCCGTCAGGCGAAACCCTCGCGGGCGAGCCGGGCGAGCCCTCGGTGGCGGTGCGCGCGCGGGTGATCGCGGCGCGCGAGCGCGCGGCGGCTCGCCAGGGCGACATCCCCAACGGCGAGCTCGACGCGGCCGCCCTGCGGCGTCACGTGCGCCTCACGCGCGCGGGCCGCCAGGAGCTCGCCCGCGGCTACCGCGCGCTGGGCCTGAGCGGGCGCGGGCACGACCGGGTGCTGCGCGTCGCGCGCACGATCGCCGACCTCGCCGACAGCGACCTCGTCGACGCCGACCACATCGCCGGGGCGCTCGCGATGCGCCGCAAGGGGGCGCGGTGAGCGCGATCTGGACCCTGCGGCGCGGGCAGCCCGGCTACCCGCCGGCGCTCGAGGACCTGGAGCGCCCGCCGGAGCAGCTCTGGGGGATCGGCGAGCGCGAGCTCGTCGCCTCGCTTGAGCCGGGGCGCACCGTGACCATAGTCGGCGCGCGGAGGGTGGGGGAGCACGGGCGCGCGCTCGCCGCGTCGATCGCCTGCGACCTGGCGGGCGCCGGCCTCGTCGTCGTGAGCGGGATGGCGTACGGCTGCGACTCCGCGGCCCATGAAGGCGCGCTCGTGGGCGGCGGCGAGACGATCGCGGTGCTCGCCGGTGGCCCCGACGTCGTCTACCCGCGCTCGAAGCGCTCGCTGTACCGTCGGATCCTCGCGGGCGGGGGCGCCGTGATCAGCGAGCGGCCGCCGGGCACCGCGCCGGAACGCTGGGCGTTCCCCGAGCGCAACCGGATCATGGCCGCGCTCTCCTGCCTCACGCTCGTCGTCGAGGCGCGCGCCGCCTCCGGCACGCGCATCACGGCCGACGAGGCGATCAAGCTCGGCCGCGAGGTGGCGGCGGTGCCCGGCTCGGTCACCTCCAGCCTCGCCGAGCTCCCCAATCAGCTCATCCGCGACGGCGCGGCGCTCGTGCGCGACGCCCAGGACGTGCTCGACCTGATCCTCGGAGTCGGTGTGGCCGCCGTCGAGCGCACCGGGCCGCCGCTCGACGACGAGCTCGCGGCCGTGCTCGCCGCGGTCGAGCGCGGCGCCGCGAGCCCCGACGCTCTCGCCCTCGCCGCCGGCCTGCCCGGCGACGCCGCCTCGGTCGCGCTTGCCCGCCTCGAGCTCATGGGCTACGTGACCACCGGCGAGCTCGGCACGATCGCCCGCACCTCCCTGCGCCCACCGGCCCAGCCCAACGCCTGAAACCGCCCGCCCCCCGAACGCCTCGCTCGGGGTGGGGCGGGGATGGGTTCCGCCGGGTCGCTAGTCTCGCGCCCCGACATGGCGGCTGAAGCGAACTCCGAAGGGGCGGCGCGGCGGATCGCTGCGGTGCTCTCGATCGCCGGGTCGGACTCCGGCGGCGGCGCCGGGATCCAGGCCGACCTCAAGGCCTTCGCGCGCTGCGGCGTGCACGGCATGACGGCGATCACCGCGATCACGGCGCAGAACACTTTGGGCGTGTCGCGCGTGACCGCGATCCCGCCGGACATGATCGTCGAACAGGTGCGGATGGTCGCCGAGGACATCGGCGTCGACGCGGTGAAGATCGGGATGCTCGGCGACGAGCCCACGATCGGCGGGGTCGCCGAGGCGCTCGCGCTGCTCCCAGACGAGGTGCCGGTGGTGGTCGACCCGGTGATGGTCTCCGAGAGCGGGTCGGTGCTGCTCGCGCCGGAGGCGCGCGCGGCGCTCATCGAGCGCATCCTGCCGCGCGCGACCGTGACGACCCCCAACCTGCCCGAGGCCCGCGCGCTCACGGGCCTCGATGACGAGGACGACCGGGCGAAGCTCGGCGCGGCGGTGCGCGAGCTCGGCCCGCGGGCGGTCGTCGTCACCGGCGGGCACACCGAGGACGGCGCGGACGTGCTGATCGACGCCGAGGGCGAGCTGCGCATCCCGGGCCCGCGCCACCCGGACGGCGCCGCACACGGCTCGGGCTGCACGCACTCCTCGGCGCTGGCCGCGTTCTTGGCCCGCGGCTTCGACCTGCGCGAGGCCGCCCGCCGCGCTCGCGAGATCGCCTCGGAGGCGGTCGCCAACGGCCTGCGCGAGATCGGCGCGGGTGCGGGCCCGGTCGACGCTCTCAACGTCCGCGCGCGCGCCGACGCCTGAGCCACCGCCGCCCCGGCCCCGCGCCGCCGGGCGGGCCGTAGACTTCCGCGCCATGAGCGAGCGCAACGGAAACACGAAGACCGCCGTCCCCCGACCCCGTTCTTCGGCGGTATTCGACGGTCCCGACCGGGCGCACGCCCGCGCCTACATGAAGGGGATCGGCTTCGACGACGATGCGCTCAGGCGCCCGACGATCGGCATCGCCAACACCTGGATCGAGGCGATGCCCTGCAACTTCCATTTGCGCGGCCTCGCCGAGCACGTGAAGGCCGGCGTCCGCGCCGCGGGCGGCACGCCGATGGAGTTCAACACGATCGCGGTCTCCGACGGCGTGACGATGGGCACCGAGGGCATGAAGGCCTCGCTGATCTCGCGCGAGGTCATCGCCGACTCGATCGAGCTCGCCGTCCGCGGCTACCAGTTCGACGCGGTCATCGCGCTCTGCGCCTGCGACAAGACGATCCCGGGCTGCGCGATGGCGCTCGCTCGCCTCGACATCCCAGCGGTCCTGCTCTACGGCGGCTCGATCGCACCCGGCCGCTGGCGCGGCCGCGACGTGACCATCCTCGACGTCTTCGAGGCGATCGGCGCCTACAACTCGGGCCGGATGTCCGAGGAGGACCTGATCGACCTCGAGAACCACGCGAGCCCCGGCGCCGGCGCCTGCGGCGGGCAGTTCACCGCCAACACGATGGCCTGCGCGTTCGAGGCGCTCGGGCTCTCGCCGGGCGGCTCGGCCATGGTGCCGGCCGAGGACGAGGAGAAGGGCACGGTCGCCGAGCGCATCGGCGAGCTCGTCATGAACGTGCTCGCCGAGGATTTGCGCCCGAGCAGGATCATCACGCGCGAGTCGCTCGAGAACGCGATCGCCTGCGTCGCCGCCTCCGGCGGCTCGACCAACGGCGTCCTGCACCTGCTTGCCGTCGCCCGCGAGGCCGGCGTCGAGCTCACGCTCGACGACTTCGAGCGGATCTCCAAGCGCACCCCGCTGCTCGCCGACCTCAAGCCCGGCGGCCGCTTCGTCGCCACCGACCTCTACCGTGCGGGCGGCGTGCCGCTGATCCTCAACCGCCTCTCGGAGGCCGGCCTGCTCCATCGCGACGCGATCACGGTCACCGGCCGCACGATCGGCGAGGAGGCCGACGCGGCCGAGGAGACGCCCGGCCAGGAGGTCGTGCGCCCGCTGTCTGACCCGCTCAAGCCCGAGGGCGGCCTCGCGATCCTGCGCGGCAACCTCGCCCCGGAGGGCGCCGTCGTCAAGGTCGCCGGCACCGAGCGCCGCGGCCAGACGGGCCCCGCGCGGGTGTTCGAGTCCGAGGAGGAGTGCTTCCGCGCCGTCAAGGCCCAGCAGATCAAGCCGGGCGACATCATTGTGATCCGCAACGAGGGCCCGGCCGGCGGCCCCGGTATGCGCGAGATGCTCCAGGTGACCGCCGCGATCGTGGGCGAGGGCCTGGGCGAGGACGTCGCGCTGATCACCGACGGGCGCTTCTCGGGCGCGACGCGCGGGCTGATGATCGGCCACGTCGCGCCGGAGGCGGTCCGCGGCGGTCCGATCGCCGCGGTCCAGGACGGCGACGAGATCACGATCGACATCGACGCGCGCAAGCTCGAGATCGCGCTCTCCGACGAGGAGATCGCGCGCCGGGTCGAGGCCTACCAGGCGCCGGAGCTCGACTACCCGACGGGCGTGATGACGAAGTACGCCAAGTCGGTCTCCTCGGCCGCGCTCGGCGCCGTCACCGGGTAGCGCCGCTCACGAATCCAGGAACGCCTCGAGCAGGCGGTTGAACCGCACCGGCCGCTCGAGCATGGGGCAGTGCCCGGTGCCGTCCATGACGACGGTCTGCGCCCCGGGCAGAAGCTGCGCGTAGCCGAGCCCGTCCTCGGGTGGCACGATCCGGTCGTTGCGGCCCCAGACGATCAGCGTCGGCTTCGCGATCCCTTCGATCCGCCCCAAGAAGTCGTACGCGGTGAGCGAGGTGAGCGCGGGCAGGAAACCAGGGCGGTTGGCGCCGTTTCGGTACTGCTCGTAGAGCAGTTCGCGGCGCAGTTCCTCGGGCCGGCAAAGGACGCTGCCGAACAGGGCGCGGCGCAGGCGGGTGCGGCGGATCGTCTGGGACTGGAAGCTGAGCGCGACCGGCGCGAGCGCGACCGCCAGCCGCCCGGCGAACTCCGCCCGCGCGCGGGGCTTGCGCCGGCGCCCGGTGCCGGCGACCGAGACGAGCGCGAGCTTGTCGAAGCGCTCCGGGTCGGCGGCGACCGCCTCGGCGGCGATGTAGCCGCCCACGGAGTTCCCCGCGATCGCCGCCTCGGCGACCCCGACCGCCTCGCTGAACTCGTTGAGCAGCCGCCCGTACGCCGGGATCGAGATCTCCCACGGTGGCATCGCCGAGTGCCCGAACCCCGGCAGATCCATCGCGATCACGCGGTGGCGGCGGGCCAGCGCGGGGATCGTCTCGAGCCAGTTCTGCCAGCAGCCGGCGAGGCCGTGGACGAGCACGAGGTCGAGGCCGCGCTGCCCCTCGAGCGGTCCGGCGTCCACGTAGTTGACGGTCGTGTCGCCGACCTCGACCCGGCGCAGGTACCGGCGCCAGTCGATCTTCATCCACGCGGGATCGGGGTTGCCGTACGGATCGGGGCCCTCGGGCGGGTTCGGGGTGGGCAGCTCGCCGTCGCGGCGCTGCGCGGCTAGCTGGCTCCAGGCCATCTCCCAGGCGTCGCGCAGGTCCTGCAGATCCGGGCGGTTCTCTCTCATGCTCCCCTCCGATCTGACCGCGCAGCCGCAAGCCGCGGCTTCGTCGCTTCGGATGGTAAACCGGGCGGTGATCCGGCATCCCTCACCGCGGCCGCCGGTGGACTGCGAGAATTGCCGCAGATGGCGAGCGACCGCACACCACTGGGCGGGACCGTCGAGGCGGCCGACGAGGCCGAGGGGGCGCCTGGCACCGACGTCGCGCTGCCGGAGGAACCGGAGGCGCGGCGGGCGCTCATGCCCGCGATCGAGCCCGAGCGGCTCGTCAACGACTGGGGGCGTTCCGAGCGGGTCGAGAACGCCATCGACCGCACCCTGTACGAGTTCTTCTACCGCTACTGGTTCCGCGTCGAGGTCGAGGGGATCGAGAACGTCCCGGACCACGGCGGCGCGCTGCTCGTCTCCAACCACGCGGGCGCCCTGCCGCCCGACGCCGCGATGATCGCGAAGGCGCTGCGCGACGAGCACCCCGTCTCGCGCCGCCTCTACATCACGGTCGAGCACTTCTTCAAGGGGTACCCGGGCTTCTCGATGCTCGTGCCCAAGGTCGGCGGGGTGGCCGCGCACCCGGCGAACGTGCACCGCCTGCTCTACGACGAGGGCGAGTGCGTGCTCGTCTTCCCGGAGGGGCGCAAGGGCACCGAGAAGCTCTTCAAGGACCGCTACAAGCTGCGTCGCTTCGGCCGCGGCGGCTTCGTGCAGGCGGCGATGCGCGCCGAGGTGCCGCTCGTGCCGATCGCGCTCGTCGGGGCGGAGGAGGCGATGCCGGTGTTCGCGCAGGTCGGCCTGCTGCGCCGCCTGACCGGGCTCATCTACTTCCCGATCACGCCGACGTTCCCGTGGCTCGGGCCACTCGGCATCCTCGGCTTCCTGCCCGCCAAGTTCAGGATCCGCTTCCTCGAGCCGATCGACACCGTCGCCCTCGGCGGGCGCGAGGCCGCCGACGACCGCGCGCTCGTCCAGACCGTGGCCCAGGAGATCCGGGCCCGCATCCAGGAGAACCTCCACGACATGCTGGCCGAGCGCCGCTCGGTGTGGTTCGGGTGAGCGAGGCGCAGCCTACGACACGCCGCGTGCTCGTCACCGGCCTCGCGACCGACTGGGGCGGCCGGCTGGCGCGGGCGCTTGAGAGCCACCCGCAGGTCGAGGCGATCATCGGCATCGACTCGGCCGAGCCCCGCGTGGAGCTCGGGCGCACCGAGTTCGTCAAGGTTTCCAACCGCCACTCCCTGCTCGCCCGGATCCTGCGCGCGGCCGAGATCGACACGGTGGTCGACGTGCGCCTCGCCGTGAACTCGGTGACGATGCCGCCCGCCGAGGCCCACGAGAACAACGTGATCGGCACGATGAGCATCCTGGCGGCGTGCCAGGAGGCGGACAGCGTGCGCCGCCTGATCTTCAAGAGCTCCGCGCACTACTACGGCTCCGAGCAGGACGACCCGGCGTTCTTCACCGAGGACATGCGCCGCCCGCACCGGCCGCGCACGCGGCTCGAGCGCGACATCGTCGAGGCGGAGGCCGCGGTCGCCGAGTTCGCGGACACGACGCCGCGGGTGAGCGTGGCGGTGGCGCGCTGCGCGAACGTGCTCGGCCCCGGGCTGGACACCGGCTTCACGCGCCTGTTCGCGCTGCCGCTCGTGCCGATGATCCTCGGCTTCGACCCGCGCCTGCAGTTCGTCCACCGGGACGACGTGGTGCGCGCGCTCGAGTTCCTCACGCTCGCCGACCTCGAGGGCACGTACAACGTCGCGGCCGACGGCGTGCTCGCCCTCTCGGAGGTGATCTCCCTGCTCGGCAAGCGGCCGGCCCCGGTGGTGCCGCCCGTGGGCACGGGTCTCTTGGCGAGCGCCCTGCGGCTCATGGGCGTGCGCATCCCCGACGAGCTGGTCAACCTGCTGCGCTTCGGGCGCGGGCTCGACAACCGCAAGCTCAAGGCGGCGGGCTTCACCTATACCCACACCTCGCGCGAGGCGGTCCAGCGTCTCGGCGAACACCTGCGGCTCGACCCCGTCCGCCGCGGGCTCGAGCCGGCCTACACGTACGAGCGCGAGGTCGAGGAGTTTTTGCGCTGGAGCCCGTACGTGCGCCGCGAGCGCCGCGGCCCGCGCGAGGGCGTCGAGGCCGACCACGAGCCGCTCGGGATCTAGCCGGCGCCGCCCGAGACCTCGCCAATTCGTCCGTTTGCAGGCGCAAATTGGTTTGCGCCGAACCTGTAGGGGTGTTCAACGGCCAGGCCGCTACCTACACTGACCGGCAGTGCGACGCAAGGCTCATATAGCCGCCGTCTTCGCCGTTCTCGTCCTCCTAGCCGTCGCCGGGGGCGCGTACGCGCTCGACAACTCGCGCTCCGACCAGATCGCGGAGGGCGTGACGATCGGGGGCGTGGACGTTGGCGGGATGACCGCCCAGGAGGCGCGCCGCGCCGTGCGCCGGCAGCTAGTCGAGCCGCTCGACAAGCCCGTCGTGGTCACCTACGACGGCGTCAAGTACAAGCTCGGCGCCGACAAGCTCAACGTGCGCTCGGACGTCCCGGCCTCCGTGGAGGCGGCGCTCGAGGCGAGCCAAGAGGGCAGCCTGCCGGCGCGCGTCTGGCGCCACCTCACCGGCGGCGAGCTCGACCGGGCGATCCAGCCCGCCGTGCGCTACGACGAGGACGCGGTGGAGGAGTTCATCGCCAAGGTCGCCGCCGAGATCAACCGCGAGCCCCAGAACGCGTCCGTCGAGGCCACCGGCAGCTCGATCGACCCCGTGCCCTCCAAGCCCGGCCGCGCGCTGCGCGAGGACGAGCTGCGCACCGAGCTCACGGCGGCCATCGAGAGCCCGTCGCACCGCACGGTCGAGGCCCAGGTCGACAAGGTCAAGCCCGAGGTGACGACCAAGGAGCTCGCCAAGGAGTACCCGGTCTACCTCACCGTCGACCGCGCCAACTTCACGCTCAAGCTCTGGAAGAAGCTCAAGCTCGTGAAGACCTACAAGGTCGCGATCGGCGCCCAGGGCTACGACACGCCCACGGGCCTGTACCACATCCAGAACAAGGCGGTCGATCCCGCCTGGCACGTGCCCAACAGCGACTGGGCGGGTGACCTCGCCGGCAAGGTGATCCCGGGCGGGGCGCCCAACAACCCCCTGAAGGCGCGCTGGCTCGGTATCTACGACGGCGCCGGTATCCACGGGACGGACGACGTCGCCTCGCTCGGCAGCGCTGCCTCGCACGGCTGCGTGCGCATGGCCGTCCCGGACGTGATCGAGCTGTACGACCAGGTCCCGGTCGGCACGCCGATCTACATCGGCTGATCGCGGCCGCCCGCCGCCATTGCCCGATTCCTTGCATGAACAGGTAATCGAACGCCTTCGCGGAAAGAACCGCACGACGTGACGGCAACTGACACGCAGGGGAGGGAGATCAGCGCCGAGTGGGAGGCGGCGCTGATCGGGTTCGCGCGCGAGCTCCGCACGCGCGGCGCCTCGCCGAACACCCTGCGTGCCTACGAGAACGACCTGCGCGAGCTCGCCGAATGGGCGAGCGCGCGCGGGGCCGAGCCGGGGTCGCTGCGCTACCGCAACCTGCGCGGATTCGCGGCGCACCTCTCCGAGCGCGGGCTCAAGCGCTCGAGCATCGCCCGCAAGCTGGCGGCCGTGCGGACCTTCCACGAGCACCTGGCGCGCTCGGGCTCGGCGCCCGACAACCCCGCCGAGCTCCTGCCCTCGCCGAAGCGCGAGCAGCGCCTGCCGCGCGCCCTCGGGCGCGACGAGGTGGCGGCGCTGCTCGACCGCATCCCGGCGAGCACGCCGCTCGAGATCCGCGACCGCGCCATGTTCGAGCTCGCCTACTCGTGCGGGCTGCGCGCCGAGGAGATCGTGCGGCTCGACCTCGACTCGCTCGAGTTCGAGTCGGAGTCGGTGCGCGTGCTCGGCAAGGGCTCCAAGCACCGGCTCGTGCCGATGGGCGTGCCCGCGCAGCGCGCCCTGCAGCGCTACCTGGAGCGGGGGCGGCCGGCGCTCGCCGGCGCGCACCCCGAGCCGGCGCTGTTTCTGTCGCGCACGGGCCGGCGCCTCAACACCTCCGACGTGCGCCGGCGGCTGCAGCGCTGGGTTCGCGAGCTCGCGATCGCGGGCCGCGTGGCGCCGCACGCGCTGCGCCACTCGTTCGCCACGCACCTGCTCGAGGGCGGGGCGGACCTGCGCGCGATCCAGGAGCTCATGGGCCACTCGAGCGTGTCGACGACGCAGGTCTACACCCGCGTCGAGCCGTCGCGCCTGCGCCGCCAGTACGAGCGGGCGCATCCACGTGCGTAACCCGGGTACTTTTGTCGAACTCCTCTAGATGGATCTAGACATCAAGGCAGTAGAGCTACGGGACCTGTGGCGCCGCTACAAGGAGGAAGGTGACGAGCGAGCTCGCGAGCGCCTCGTCGTCGCTTACGCGCCGCTGGTCAAGTTCATCGCCGGGCGCATGGCGGCGGGGCTGCCGTCGCACGTCGAGGAGTCCGACCTCGTCTCCTACGGGCTGGTCGGGCTGATCAACGCGATCGAGCGCTTCGAGCCCGAGCGGCACATCAAGTTCGAGACCTACGCGGTGCAGCGCATCAAGGGGTCGATCATCGACGAGCTGCGCTCGCTGGACTGGGTCCCCCGCAGCGTGCGCTCCCGGGCGCGCGAAGTGGAGCGCGCATACGCGAAGCTCGAGGCGAAGCTCGGGCGCGCGCCCAGCGAGGAGGAGATGGCCGCCGAGCTCGAGATGGACGTCGGCGATTTCCGCAACGTGCTGCTCGAGATCGCGAACTCCTCGGTGCTCGCGCTCGACGATCTGTGGGCGTTCGCCGACCCGGACGGCAGCGGCAGCGGGGACATCTCGGTCCTCGACACGATCGAGGACCCCAAGGGGGTCGACCCGGAGGCCGAGGCGCGCGCCGCGGAGATCAAGGACCGCCTGGCGGACGCGATCGAGGCGCTGCCCGAGCGCGAGCGCCTTGTGATCGCCCTCTACTACTACGAGAGCCTCACGCTGCGCGAGATCGGCGAGGTCCTCGGGGTCACGGAGTCGCGCGTCTCCCAGCTCCACACGAAGGCAGTGCTCGGCCTGCGCTCGCGCTTCCAGGGCGCGCCGCTCTAGCCGGCGGATAGTTCCGATCGCGACAACCTGTCTTGCCCGGCCCGGATGCGGGGTATATGTTGCCCTGCGATGGGAGGACATATCGCCCCCGACCGCATCCGGAACGTCGCGCTGATCGGTCACCGCGGCAGCGGCAAGACGAGCCTGGCGGAGGCGATCCTCTTCGAGGCCGGCGTGGTCAACCGGATGGGGTCGGTGCTCGACGGCACCACGGTCATGGACTACGCCGACGACGAGCGCGAGCGGCAGATGTCGATCGACTCGGCCGTCGCCTCGCTCGAGCACGACGGCCGCAAGATCAACCTGATCGACACGCCCGGTGAGCCGAGCTTTGTGGCGGACGTCGTCTCCGCCCTGCGCGTCGTCGACTCGGCCGTGGTCGTCGTGAACGGCGTGATGGGCGTGGAGGTCAACACCGAGCGCTACTGGCAGCGCGCCGCCGACGAGGGGCTCGCGCGGCTCGTGTTCGTGAACATGCTCGACCGCGAGCGCGCCGACTTCTTCCGCACGCTGGAACAGCTCAAGAGCGCGTTCGGGCCGCACGTGGTCGCGACCGAGATCCCGATCGGGGCCGAGCACGAGCTGCGCGGCGTGATCGACCTGATCGACATGAAGGCATTCGAGTACGACGGCGAGGGCCGCGGCAGCGCACGCGAGATCCCGATCCCCGACGACCTGCAGGCGCTCGCTGAGGAGTACCGCGAGAAGCTCATGGACGAGGTCGCGGAGAACTCCGACGAGCTCATGGAGCGCTACCTGGAGGGCGACGAGATCTCCCACGAGGAGACCGTCCAGGCGCTCAAGAAGGGCGTGACCGAGGGGCACCTGTTCCCGGTCACCTGCGGGGCCGCGACCAAGAACCTGGGGTCGGACCGCCTGCTCGCGGCGCTGGTCGAGGACCTGCCGTCGCCGCAGCTGCGCGGCGCGGTGCACGCGCTCGGCGAGGACGACGCCGACGCCGAGATCGCGCCCGAGGAGGACGCGCAGATGCTGGCCTACGTCTTCAAGACCACGGCCGATCCCTACGCCGGGCGCATCAACCTGCTGCGCGTGGAGTCGGGCGTGCTGCGTTCCGACTCCCAGGTCCTGAACGCGACGCGCAACGCAAAGGAGCGCATCGGGCAGCTCGCCCAGCCCTGCGGCAAGGACATGACGCCGCTGGACGAGCTCGGCCCCGGCGACATCGGCGCCGTGCCCAAGCTCAAGGAGACCCGCGCCGGCGACGTGCTCGCCGAGCGGCCCACGAAGATCCACTTCCCGCCGCTGGACCTGCCCTCGCCGGTGATGGCGTTCGCGTTCGAGCCGAAGTCGAAGGGCGATGACGAGCGCGCCACGACCGCGATCCGCAGGCTCCAGGAGGAGGACCCGACGCTCGACGTGCACCGCGACCCGGACACCGGCGAGCAGATCATCGCCGGGCTCACCCAGGTCCACGTCGAGGTGATCGTCGGCCGCATCCGCGACCGCTTCGGGGCGGAGATCGAGCTACACCCGCCGCGCGTCCCCTACCGGGAGACGATCCGCAAGCCCGCCAAGGGCCACGGCCGCTACAAGAAGCAGACGGGCGGCCGTGGGCAGTTCGGCGACTGCCACATCGAGATCGAGCCGGCCGAGCCGGGGACCGGGCTCGAGTTCATCGACGAGATCAAGGGCGGGGTGATCCCGAGCGGGTTCATCCCCGCGGTCGAGAAGGGCATCGCCGAGCAGATGACCAAGGGCGTGCTCGCGGGCTATCCGGTGCGCGACGTGCGCGTGCGGCTCGTCGACGGGCAGTACCACTCGGTCGACTCCTCGGAGATGGCGTTCAAGATCGCGGGCTCGATGGCGTTCAAGGACGCCGCCGCCAACGCCGACCCGTACCTGCTCGAGCCGATCGTGCTGATGACGATCTCCGCGCCGGAGGAGTGCGTGGGCGACGTGATCGGCGACCTCAACTCGCGGCGCGGCCACCCGCTCGGCATGGAGCCCAAGGGCACGATGACCGAGATCAAGGCCGAGGTGCCTATGGCTGAGGTCCTCGACTACGCGCCCGTCCTGCGCGGGATCACCGGCGGGCGCGGCGACTACACGATCGAGTTCGCCCGCTACGAGGAGGTCCCAGCGCACATCGCGCAGCAGGTGATCGCCCGCAGCGAGGCCGCCGAGCAGGTGGCGTAGGCCGGCGCTCCGGGCGTCCTTTCGCACGGAATCTCCCCGCTCAGGTCGGCCTTCATCGCCGTTGCTACGTTCAGCGAACGGTGATGGAGCACGGAGGCGACGAGTACCCGATCTGCGCGGTCTGCGACCGCTCGATCCTTCGCGGCGAGCGCCCCACCGAGTACGTGACACCCAACGGCGAGCGGGCCCTGGTCTGCCCGCTCTGCAAAGGCTCGGCCGAGGCGGCGGGCTGGATCCCCGCGGCGCGCGTGGGCGAGAACCCCGAGCCGCCGCAGCCGCGGCGTGCCTCGCGCCTGCGGCTGCGCGAGCGCTTCCGTCGCGTCGGCGCGCAGGTGGGCGAGCGCCGCAGGCGAGCGCGTCGCGAGCGCCAGGAGCAGGCGGGCGAGCGTGACCGCGGGCGCGAGCAGGACGTTGGGAGCCTGCGCGTCGAGGAGGGCCAGCGCACGCCGGAGCGCGCGGCGCGGCTCGCGCTCGAGTACTTCAACGCCACCGACCAGCCGCGCAAGGTCGCGGGCCTGAGCCGCTCGCTCGGCGAGCCGCAGGTGTGCGTGCACCCGCTCGCCGCGCCCAAGCTCGCAGAGATCGCCGTCGCCTGGGAGCTCTCGTGGTACCGCTGGGAGGTGCTGCCGAGCGGCGAGGTGAGGCAGATCGCCCGCGGCGACGAGGTCGCTGAGCTCCCCGAGCATCTGCGCGAGTGGAACGCGAGTGTGGGGGAGACGGGCGTTCTGCGATTGAATGCCGCGCCGTGAAGGTCGTGGTCAACGTGGACGGCGGCGCCCGGGGCAACCCGGGGCCCGCAGCGATCGGTGCGGTCGTCTCCACGCCGGAGGGCGAGGTACTCGCCGAGCGCAGCGAGCGGATCGGCGTGGCGACCAACAACGTCGCCGAGTACCGCGCGCTGCTCGCCGGCATCCAGCTCGCCGCCGAGCAGGGCGCGACCGAGCTCGAGCTCGTCGGCGACTCGGAGCTGATCGTCAAGCAGGTGCGCGGCGAGTACCGCGTGAAGGATGCGGGGCTCAAGCCCCTGCACGCCGAGGTCAGGTCGGCGCTCTCGGGCTTTGCGAGCTGGGAGATCCGCCACGTGCGCCGCGAGCACAACAAGCGCGCCGACGAGCTCGTGAACGAGGCGTTGGACGCGGCGGGTTGAGGCTGAAGATCCGCCGCGCTCTGGCTAAACTTCCGCTCCGACATATGCGGCTGTAGCTCAGTTGGCTAGAGCGTCTGCTTGCCATGCAGAAGGTCGTGGGTTCGAGTCCCATCAGCCGCTCCTCGGAAAAGCCCCGCAAACGCGGGGTTTTTCGCTGCTAGGGGAGAGCGGGGGAACGGCGCCCAAAGGGCGCTGAGGGGCGCTTTGTGCCCATTTGTGCCCAATCAGCGGCGCCCACGAGCCCATCGAGCTCGGCGCCGTGATCCGTCCTCTGGGCGATGACCTGGGCGTAGATGCCCAAAGTCATCTTCGGATCGTTGTGTCCCGCCTGGGCCATGACGTAGGGCACGTCGGCGCCGGTCGCGAGCAGCAGCGAGATGAACGTGCGCCGCAGCGAGTGCGGCGTGACGTGCTCGATCGGCTCGCGGCCCTGCGCTTCGAGTGCCGCGTTCGCCCGCTCGGCCGCGACCGCCAGGAAGCGGCCTCGCACGTTCTCGGCGTTGTCGCGCCTGCCCGTGCGGGTGCAGAACACGAAGTCGGTTGGCTCCGTGTAGCGGGTGCGGGTCCGGTACTCCGACATCAGCTCTTGCAGCGTCGGCGTCATGTTGACCTCGCGCACGCCGGCGGCGGTCTTGGACTCACGTACGCGCAGCGTGCGAGCGGCGAGGTTCACGTCACGCCAGCGCAAATCCAGCGCTTCGCTGATCCGAAGCCCTGCGAGCGTGAGCGTCGCCAGCAACGGCCTGCGCCGTCCTGAGTCGCCCTCGCGGGCCTCCGCGTCCAGCTCCCCCGCCGCGGCCAGAAGCGCGGCGACCTGCTCGGGTTGCAGGTAGCTGCGCGATGGTGGGCGTTCGCGTAGCAGCCGCTTGCGTCCCTTCGCGGGGTTGCGGTCTATGTAGCCGTACTCGACCGCATCCTCGAGGATCGCCGCGAGCAGACGGATCGTCTTGTTGATCGTGCCGTTGGAGAGCGGGCGCGGCAGGCGTCGGCGCTCGGCGGGCGGTCGCTTCAGCTCTTCCTCGCGGGCCTTCGCCAGAGCGTCGCGCTCGCGTTCCTTCGTCCGCCTGTAGCGGTCCACCTCGGCCACGGTGATCGCGTCGAGTCGGTAGTCCGCGAAGTACGGCAGCAGATGCGCCGTCAGCCGCCAGCGGTAGTCCACGCGGGTTCGCTCGCGCAGGCTGGACTCGCGGCCTGCGAACCATTCGCTCGCGAACTCGTGAAAGGTCGGAACCTCCTGCGGTGCCTCGACGGGTTCGGGCTCGTGCGGTCGCCAGATGCCGCGTTCCACGTCCGCCAGGACGTGGCGTAGCTCCGCCTCGGCGCGCTCGCGGGTCCAGCCGTCCTCCGGTCGGCCAAGCGTCACGAACCGCCGTTTGCCGTATGCGCGAAACCGGATCGCCCACGAGCGGCGGTTGCCGTCGGGGGCGATCACCTGGCCGGTTGCCTTGCGTGCCATTTCAGCGCGCCTCCTTTCCAGCGCGGACGTGAAGCGGCAGGGTGTGCCCCTGCCGCCGTTCCTCACGTCGCGCGTCCGTGCTGCGCATGCTCGTCATTCGTCGTCTTCCTCTTGCAGCGGGGGCTCGGGAGCCGAGCCCAACGGATCGAGCTCCCGCGCCACGTCGATAAGCGCACGTCGCGCCCCGGGTCCGAGCCCCCGGCAACTCGACGCCAGCCGCAGCCACATCGCCGCGGTTCTGGAAAACCACAAGATCAGGGGTAGACGCGTCGAGATGGTCCGCGCTCACGACGCCAACCCCTGAAGCGCAGGACGCATAGCCGCCTTAAGCCGCGCCTCGATGATCGCGCGGCTTGTCGCGTGCTCGTCCGCTGCTTCGTACTCGTCGTCGTCGATTGCCATTTCCTCCTCGATCCGCAGAAGCTCGATCTCACGGAACATCGCCGCGACGATCTCGGCTCGTGCGAACTCGAGCCTCTTGTCCTCATCCTCCGCGGGCCGCGGAACACAGACGATGATGTCGCCGGTGAACCTCCTACGACGGTCGGCCTTCTCGTAGTTGGGCATCAAGCGCCCGACTGGTAGCTCGGGCGTCGGCGCGTCGGCGGGGATCACAACCCAACTGTCCCACTTGCCCTCTGCCGAGAGCTTCGCGAGGTTGTGAGCGGTCTCCTCGATCGACCACTTTTGCTCAGCCATGATGGCGCTCCCTCTCGTCGGCCCCGCGGCGCGTGTAGCCTGCGGCCTGCGGCGGGCCTGGTTCCCACTGAGCCCGTCGCCGGCCCCGGGGCGTTGCAGCGCCGCCGGGGCGTTTTCGTATCGGAAGCGACTCTAGCCCTCTCGCGCCCGGGGCGCAACGAATCGGGTTGGCAAGTTGGCAATGGCCGAAGCCCGTCTGGGGACATGCTTACTGTCAAGCCATGGACGCAAGTGCCTTTTGGACGATCTACCCGTCCGCCGACCGTGCCGAGGTGGCTGAGCTGATTCGGCGCCTGGCAGACGAGTTTGGGTTGGAGGGAGCTCCTCCACTCTTGGATTCGACGGTCGCGCTGCCCGCGGACACCCCTCGCGTGATCGCGGCGCTCGAGCGCATCGCGCCGGACAGCTGGCGAGAGCTGATCTGCCCGCCCTGAACCGCTGAGGGGCCTACTCGAAGCGATAGCCAGGGTGGGCGCACAGTCGCGCCTGCGCGAACACGACGTTCGCGCAGTCCGGGCAGCGCTTCCGGCGGGCTCTGTACGAGAACACCTGCCGCGAAGATTTTCACCCCCGAGGAGGCCGTGCGGATGGCCGACCGGCTGACGGCGCTGCTGGCGCCGGAGGCTGAGGAGCGTCGGAAAGCGAATCTCAAGCAGAACGCTTCCGAAGGGAAAACTTTTCCCGTCGGAGGCCGCACCCGCGAGAAGGTCGCCCCGGCTGTCGGCATGTCTCACCCGACCCTTGGCCGCGCCCGCGCCGTGGTCCGCGCTGCCGATGCTGGCGATCCAGTGGCGCAGGAAGCACTCGCCGAGATGGGCACTTTCATGCAGCGCGCCGGTCCTTTCGGTCTCTACGTGTACGGCGTGCGCAGCGGTACGGGCCTGAACGTCGAGCCGAGAGCGCGGCGGATCATGCGGCGCTCGGCGTCGCTGAGGCGGATGCCCACGTCAGCGGCTCGCGGGTACGTGCCGGAGCGCTGATACGAGCCGATCTGCTCTGAGAAGCTCGCAAGGCCCTGCGGGTTGTTCAGCGCGCCGACCGCCTTCTCGACCACGATCAGCCGGACCACGGCCGGCGGGTCGTCGGGCACATCGAACTCGCCCGCAATCGCGTCGGAGACCGCCGCCAGGACGTACTCGGCGATCTCGCGCTCGGCCTGGGCGAGGCCGCGCCCCATGCGGGCCTCGACGTCCTCGATGGTGGCGAAGCGCATAGCTATAGCTAGCTCCTTGCGGCGTTGTCGAGACAACTCAGCACGGCGCGAGCCCGATGCCTGCGGGCGAGCGCGCGTAGCTGCGCGTTGCTGAGACCCTGCAGGCGCTCGACGCGCTCATGCCAGGGCACGTCCCGAAACTCGGCGTCCATGAGCCCGGCCATGCGCGCGTGAGCCTCAGCGGCCGAGCGCCACGCCTCAGCGAGCACCTGCCCCTCGTGGTCGGGCGGAAGCTTGGGGCGGCGCTTACGAGCCATCTAGCGCCGCCTCCCGCCCCAACGCTGGCGAGCCAGGGCGCGGCCTGCCTGCGAGCGCTGGGCCGCAGCGTCGCCATCCTGGGCGTCGGCATCCTCGATCCCGATGGAGGCGAGCAGGCCGCGGAGGGCGAGCCGGTGAGCGCGTATCTCGGCGATCAGCGGGTGAGGGCGAACCTGCCCCTTTGACCCCGCGACCACAGGCTCGGCCTCAGCGAGTGCCACGCGCAGCCGTTCGAGTTCGTCGGTGGTCCGGCAAGCTTCCGTGAGCAGTCGCAGCTCGTCGGCTCGCAGTTCGTAGGTCGCAGTGATCGAGCGCCACAACTCGCGCCCCGCGGCTTCTAGGTCGGCAGGCGGCTCGGGCGGAGCCACGCTCCGCACGTCGTCGGCGGTGATCGCGCCGCCCTTGCCGGTGCCGTGGATCAGCGCGGGGTCGAGGCCGAGTTGGTCGGCGAGGCGCTTGGCCTGCGGCGAGGCGAACTTAGCGACCACGGCGCGGAACCTCCGAGCGAATCGGTGCGGGTCTCGTTTTCAGAACTGAGAACACTTCGTTCAGGTTGCGGTATGTGACGCCCGCGGCCGTCCACGAAATACAAGTGCTTGTAAATCCTGAAAACACGTCGTTCAGGTTGCGGTATGTGACGCGCCGAAAACGACGGGTTCTGCGCACGCCGAGAGGGGGCCGCTAAGCCCCCGGCTCGGGCCGTCGGGCGGCGAAGGGGTCACCCCCACCCCGGTAAGCGAGAGCACGCCGCCTGTTTGATGCGGACGCATCAAAGTCCCGCGCACCGCCCCGGCCACCCCCTCCCCCGTGAGCGGGAGCACGCCGCCTCCTGGGCGACGCGCTCCCGCTTCGGGGTTGCTTCGGAGACCTGCCACCATGGCAGTTATGACGAGGTAGCCCCCGTGATCCGAACGGCGCGCTTGATCTCATCGCCGCCGGCGTTCTCGGCCACCACGCTCGCGCCCGCGAAGACCGACACCACCGACGCAGTACTCAGGTGCGACGGATCGAACGCGAGCACGTGGCGCAACGAAACCCCGCCCTCCTGTGCCGTCGAGCTGTCAGCGCCGCCGCCGGGAGCCGCGGGCGCGGCGTTGCCGAAGGCGAAGGCGGACTCGTGGTAGGCAACTGCCGAACCCGGCTCAAGCGCGGCCGACTCAACAACGGTGAGGCCGTAGATGCGGCCAAGGATCGCCTCGTCGAGCGCGGTTGAGCTGCCGCGGGCGTCCACCCGCGAGAACTTGTCCACCTTGAGCAGCTTGGTCGCCACGTCCGGGCTCACGGCCAGGTAGCGCCCGCCGGCCGGGGCACCGTTCTGCGTCAGCAGCTCGCGCGCCGCGAGCACGACGGTCTCGGTCTCCTCGACCGCATCGGGATCGCTCGGCCAGGCGACCTCGCCCGTCGCCGGTAGCGAGTTCATGACACCGGCGATCTCGGCCTCGGCGCGCTCGGCGACGGATGCGACCTGCGGGAGCAGGATCTGCCTCCCGAAATCCTCGAGCTCGAGGCTGAGCGTCTCGTCGGTGATCAGAACGCCGTCGTAGAAGTGCTTGACCTGCACGTCGACGCCGATCTCCTCCGCGTCGACGTAGGCGATTTGCGCCCCGGGCGTGGTCTGTTCCTTCGCCTCACGCGGCACCGGGACGCGGACGGTCACGGTGCCGCCTGACGGGCCGGAGTACTCGCCGGCGGGTACGCGAATCACGGTGTTCGGCAGTACTAGCTGCCGGCGCAGCAGGGCCACGGCGAGGCGGCTGATGGGCTGGGAAGTGAGAAGAGCCATTGGGCTCACGCTCCTTTCACGATGGCCTGCGCCCGCAGGGGGCGCGGTTATTACGTCATCCGCATCACGCGGGGGCTGCCATCGCGGCGCTGCCCATATGTCCGGGGCTGTCCGGCATCGCGCCGATCAGCGTGGCCCACAGGTTAGAGCCGACTCCGGACACGATCAGCGAGATCGCCGAAGTCCGACGGCTCGCTGCTCGGGACCGCGCCGGGCCGCAGATGCTCGCGCGGGGTGCGCCGCAGGTCGGCGTCGGCGGGCTTGAACGCGGCGAGCAGGCGGTCGGCGGCTTCGGCCAGTTCCTGTTCGGTATCGCCGGTCAGGAACTCGACCGCGGCCTCGGGGACGCCCTTGTCCTCCGCCACCTTGCGCCGCAGGGCGTCGCGCTCGAGCCTCGCGGCGCGCTCGCGGGCCTCGCGGGCCTCGCGCTCGGCGCGCTTGCGGGCCTCCCGCTCGGCCTCCAGGGCCTTGCGCCCGCCCTCGGCAAGGGCGTCGGGCTCTTGGGCCTGCTCGGGGGTCTCGGGGTTCTGGTTTGTGTTCTTGCTCATGTCGTGTTGCTCCTTCGCTAGTTGAGATGGGCCTGTCGCGCCGCGATCAGCTCGGCGGCGTCGAGTTCGGCGTGCAGCGCGACGAGTTCGGCCAGGGCCTCGCGCTGCTCGTCTTCGTCAAGTCGGCGGACCAAAGCGAGCACGGCGCGGGTGTCGGGCTTGACGCCGCGCAGGAAGTCGAGCGGCTCGCAATCGACCTCGAACCGCACGCGCCGGCCCGCCTGTTGCCGTGCGTCGTACTGCACCATCAACACCAGCGCCGCGATGACCTCCGGGCGGGTCAACTGCTGCTCGACCACGGCGAACATCACATCGATGCCGCGTTCGAGCGCGATGCGGTGCAACTGCTCGGCCACCATGCGGGCTTTGACGTCGGTCCTCGTCTCCTCGCTCATGCGGGCTCCCTTCGTGTTGTGGGTCGGTCTGTCCCGCCGGCCGCCTCGAACGCCTCGATGGCCTCGATGCGGTAGCGGCAGTACTTGCCGAGTCGCACGGTCGGCAGCGCGCCCTCGCGGGTCAGCCTGTACACGTGAGCCTTCGGGACTTGCCAGCGCTCGGCCACCTGGTCGGCGGTGAGTAGCCGGCTGGCGGTCACGGTGGCGCTCATCGGCCGGCCTCCAGTTCAAGGGCGGCTTCCTCGCGCGTCAGGTCGTCGAACGGGTCGAGGCCGAGCGCGACTGCCTCCTGTTCGTCCACCGGGGCTTGAGTTGCGGCGGTTGTTGTGCCGCGATCCGCCACGGTCCTAACCCCCCCCCGGATATGGCCGCCACATCCGCCACATCCGCCACAACCGCTTGTTCATGCGGAAAATCTGTGTCGCGTTCCGCGCTCTGTGGCGCTTGTGGCGCTTGTGGCGCTTCTGTACGGAGGGGGTGGGCGTCGAGCCAGCGGGCCCAAACGTCCGTGAACTGTTCCCGTAGGTATCCCTTGGGGGTGGTGCCGTCCGGGAGCCGCACCGTACGCGGCTTGACCCGGTAGGGCCGCAGCAGCTTGGCCAGCTGGCGAGCGTCCAGGCCGCGCCCGTCGCGCCAGCCGCCGAACGGCATCTCCTCGTCCCGGTTGATCCGTTCGAGCAAGGTTGCGGTTGCGAGCCGGTCGTCGTCGGCGAACGCCTCGCGGATCGCTCCCAGGAGGAGCGTGCCTAGGGACTGTTCCTCAGCCTCGCCGGCCATGCTGAGGGCTCGCGCCGCGTTGCGGGCGCGCTCGGGCCAGTACGCGCCGGCCTCGTCAGCGATGGCGAGCAGCGGTTCCCACGCCTCCGCCGAACGGTCATCCAGTTCAGGGGGAAGGTCGGGCTCGGCGTCTCGAAGGCGCTCGATGGCCTCTGCGGCCCACGCCGCCAGGCACTCGCGCAAGGGCTCGGCGTCGGCGTCCGCGTGCCGCCAGCGCAACCGTCGCACCTGCTCGGCGTCGACCTTGCGCCGCATGGCGATGGTGATCGAGCGGTCGCGGATCGTATCGGGGATTCGTTCGCCCTTATCTATCCCCGCGAGCACTTTCGGGCAGAAGACCTCGAAGTCCCGCACCTGGTCGCCCTTCTCCCCTACGCACCGGGCGACCGCGGCTCCGGGCCTGTTCCCCGCGTTGAGGATTGCCCGCAGGGGCTCGGTGCGCTCTGAGAAGCTCGAGAAAATCGCGTCGATCTCGTCGAGCAGAAGCGTCGGGCGATCAGCGGCGATCCGCCGGAAGATCGCGGCCTCGCTCGCACCCGCCACCCGCCAGGGGTTGTGGGCGAGCAGTTCGACCACCTCCAGCAGCCGCGTCTTGCCTGACCGCTTCTCGGGCGAGATGACGAGCACGTACGGCGTCGCGTGGGCACCTTCGAGCGCGTAGGTGTGAGCGACGTACAGAGTCAGCGCCGCCGCCTCGGCGTCCCCTGGCAGGGCGACGTAGCTGCGGATGTACGCCTCGACCTCGCCAAGCAAGGTGCGAAGCTCGGCGCGCCCGTCAGGGGCCGTCTGTCGGGGCCGCCCGTTAGCCTGCCGCATTGTCGGCACCCACCTGCCGATCTTCACGAGCGCCCGGGCTGGCGGCCGGGCGCTCGTCGTTTGTAAGGACGTAGCCGCGCTCGCTCAGGACGCGAAGCAAGCGCGCACGAGCGACCGAGCGTTCAGGGCAATAGCCGCTTTCGATCAGCCTGACATAGGCAATTGAGCACTGAGCAAGCTCTGCGAGCTGTTGCTGCGTTAGTCCCGCTGCGAGTCGGGCTTCGCGGAAAGTCTTCGGCTGCTTGTGAGCGCTGCGGGGCACAGGACCTCCAACGTCGGAATGAGCAAACGACACTCAATCCGCCGCGGGCTCCTGGCCTCCACTCGCCACGGGCTCCTGGCCTCCTGGCGAGCCGACGGACGCGCAAACCTCCTGGGGCGCGGACCCCTGCTTTTCGTTCCGCCTCCTGGGCGCGCACCTGGCGCTGAAGGAACGCGGGCGAATATGTGGCCCGAGGGATCGGTTGGTACTAATACCGCACGCCCCGGCGGAAGAACTGCGCGCACCGTCAGCCGGGCCGAAATGAATCGGGCGACGCCCCCACAACCGCGCCGCCCGACTCTGCGCTAGGCAACTGTCACATTCTTGACAGTGGCCGTATCGCGACGGAGTCCTTTAGACACCCCGCTCGGCGCGATACGGCAGGTGCGACAAATGACGCACCTGAGCGCGTCACCGGCCGCGACGGCAAGTCCTACCCCGCCAAGCGCCCCAAGCCCGCGAAGCTCGCCGAGGCCCTACATATCGAGCTTCGCAAGGCCGGCAAGAGCCTGCGGGAGATTGCGGAGGTGAGCGGGGTTTCGCCCCAGTCGGTAATGAGGGACACCGAAGGCGTCACTGTTCCAGGTGGAACAGTGGTCGGTCGGGACAACCGGCAGCAGCCCGCCACGAAGCCCAAGCCCGCACCAGTCCTCGACTTCCGCGAGCAGCCGCAGCACGAGCCTGCGCTGACACCGCAGGTGTTCAGAATCGAACACCTGCCCGCACCACCGTCGCCGAGGACGTGGCAACTGTCCAGATTCGGACAGTTGAAGGCCGCGACGGGAAGGTACGCCCGGCGACTCGCCCCAAGCCCGCCCCCGTCCTCGACTTCCCGGAGCAGCCGCGCGGGACCGAAAACTAGCTCGCCGGAGCTAGGTGCGCGCTCGGACGCTTCCGATCTCGGTACACATTCGCTACACGCTTCACTCTTTGAAGTGCCCCGAGGCGCGAAAAACCCCGCATTTGCGGGGCTTTTCGATGGGCCGGGCAGGATTCGAACCTGCGACCTACGGATTATGAGTCCGCTGCTCTGACCGCTGAGCTACCGGCCCGCTCGGGCGATGTTAAGGATCACCCCCGTCGCGTCCCTTCGCGAGGAGTAGGCTCGCGGCATGGAGGACCCGCGGCTTGTGCGCGTGCGCGAGATGGCGGACGCGTGGAACGCGGCCGACTTCGAGCGGTTCTTCGGGTTCCTCGCCGACGACATCGGCGTCGACCCGGATCCGCTGTGGCCGGAACCCGGGCCCTACTACGGCGAGGAGGCCCGGGACTTCCTGCGTGGGTGGATCGACGCCTGGGACTCGGTGCGGATCCAGACCGACAAGATCCAGCTGGTTGGGCGCTGCGTGGTCATCTGGGGCGCGTGGCTCGGCGAGGGAGCGGCCAGCCACGCCGACGTCGAGCTTGGCGTCGCGATGGCGATCGAGTTCGATGAGCGGCTGCGCGCGACCGCGATGCACGTGCGCTTCGAGCACGACCAAGCGCTCGAGATCGCGCGCGCGACCGCGGGCTAGCGGACTGGGCGCGGGGCCCCTTCGACAAGCGCGGTCCTCAGGGCGGCGGCGGGACGGTGACGGCCTCGCAGTCGTCCGCCGTCTGATCGAGCCCGTCCGCGAGGACCTCGTCCGCGCCGCCCCCGCAGATGACCACGTCGCGGAAGCCGTCGATGCTGATGATCTCGTCGGAACCGGCGCCGCCGATGAGACGGTCCCGGCCCCTCCCGCCAATCAGGAAGTCCTCGCCGGGGCCGCCGTCCAGGCGATCTCTGCCGCCCGAGCCGTCGAGCTCGTCGCGCCCCTTGCCGCCGAAGAGCCTGTCGCGGCCGGGCAACTGCACCCCCTCCGCGATGCCGCGCCGCAGGGCGCCGAGACCGAAGCCCCGGACGGCGGGGGTGGTCGGGTCGAACTCGACGAGGTCGTCGTCGCCCGCTCCGCCCCGTGACTCATCGTTGCCCCGCATCCCCGCCAGCGTGTCGTTGCCGGGGCCGCCGATCAGGCGGTCGTTGCCCTTGTTGCCTGCGAGCAGGTCGTTCCCGCCCTTGCCGCGGATCACGTCGCCCTTCTTGGTGCCGGCGAGGACCTCGTTGCCATTGGTCCCGTTGATCACGGCCGCGACCGACGTCCCCCCGAGCAGCAGGACGAAGGCGGTAGCCGCCGATCCAACTCGCCTGTAAGCCCGCACGGGAGCTCCCCTCGGTCGCCTACAGGCGACCCTAACCGACGCGGGCCGGGCAGATCAAGGAGCCCTCGCTCAGCCCTTGGGCGCGCCCAGCTCGCAGTCCTCGCCGACGTCGTCGAGGCCCACGTCGACGACCACCTCGTCGATGCCGGGGCCACAGCGAACCACGTCCGGTGCACCGTCGACGGTGAAGAAGTAGTCGTTGCCGCCGCCGCCGAAGTGGCGGTCGCGCCCGGGCCCGCCGTACAGATAGTCGTTTCCGCTGCCGCCCCTAAGCACGTCCTTGCCGCCCGACCCGAACAGGTCATCGTGTCCTGGGCCGCCGAACAGGCGGTCGTTTCCGGGGAGGTCCCGGAATCCCCGGCGCGGCGCGCCGTCGCCGATCGCGCGCGGCTTGATGCCCCCGATATCGGTGATGTCGTACTCGGCCAGCGAGTCGTTCCCGGGCCCGCCCTTGCTGACGTCGCGGCCCTCCATGCCGGCCAGCGAGTCGTTCCCGGGCCCACCGAGGATGCGATCGTTGCCCCGGTTCCCACCGATGTGATCGTTGCCGCCCTTGCCGCGGATCACGTCCGCCTTATGGGTTCCGCCGAGGATCTCGCCGTCCTTGGTGCCGCTGATGACCGCGGCGATTGCCGTCCCGGCCAAGAGCAGCGCGAACCCGCCCGTCGCCAGCCCCGTGCGCCAAATCCTCATTCGGGCGCCCCTCCTCATGCGCCCTCCCCAGCCACGAGCTCGATCGTCTCGCAGTCCTTCGCGTATCTGTCCAGCGAGTCGGCGCGCACGAGATCATCGCCCGGCCCACACGCGATGACGTCGCGCTTGCCATCGTCCGCGACGATGTAGTCATTGCCCGCTCCCCCGCTCGCCTTGTCCTCACCGGGTCCCAGGTCCAGGTGATCGCTGCCGGAGCCGCCGTTCACCACGTCCCTCCCGCCCGACGCGTAGACCAGGTCAGGGCCACCGCCGCCGAACACCCGGTCGTTTCCCGGCAGGTCCGGGAACCCGGACATACCCCGCGCGGCCAAAAGCGCCGAGACGTCGTACTCGTAGATCCGGTCGGAGCCCGGGCCGCCCTTGAGGACGTCCGCGCCGCGCATCCCCGCCATCTGGTCGTTCCCCGCGCCGCCGAACAGCCGGTCGTCACCCCTGTTGCCGCCGAGCACGTCGTTGCCGCCCTTGCCGCGGATCACGTCGTCCTTCGGCGTTCCGCCCAGCAGCTCGTTGTGCCGGGTCCCGTTGATCACGGCCGCGAACGCGGTCCCAGCGGCCAGCACCGCGAGGGCGCAGGCCGCAAGCCCAAGAAGCGAGATCTTTTTCACGGGGCCCTCCCGGCGTCGGGTGATCGCGGCAGGGTACTCGACCCGGGCCTGCGGATCAACCGGCCGGCGCGTCGGCGAGGACCCGCTCGACGGCCTTTTCGAGCTCGCTCACGCTGAACGCCCCCTCGATGCGCTCCCGGACGATCCCCTGCGCGTCGATCACGAACAGCCACGGTTCGGTGAAGAGGCCGTACGCCTTCACCTGCGGGCGCAGGTTCTCGGGGTCCATCACGTTGTCCTCGTAGATCTCCATGTGGATGAAGGCGACGCCCTCGTCCGCGTAGTCGTCCTTGACCTGCTCGGCGACGTCGACCACGGGCCCGCAGACTCGGCTCACGCAGAGCGCGGGCGTCGCGAACAGCAGCACCACAGGCTGCTCGCCAAGCACGTCCGCAAGGTCGTGCTCGTGCATCGTGCTCGGCGGCTGCCGGGTGTCGATCTCCGCGAGGCTGCCAACGTCGTCGGCGGTCGGCGTATGCACCACGGGGGCCGGCTCGCCGACGCCCGGGATGCCCTTCTGCTCCTTCACCACGACGCTCGGGACCCGGGCCGCAACCACCCCGTCGTCGGTACGCACCATCGCGATCAGGCGCCATTCCCCCGCTGTCTTGAACGGCACCTTGGAGACGTAGACGACCTTGGCGGCGTCGGGGTCGTCCGCGGTCGTCTTTGCGACGTACGCGGGCTCGGTCTCGAGTGACTCCACGCGAGCGGGGAACGGGCCCCGGGCCTCCGAGTCGTGCCTGGACTGGGCGTAGATCGCGACCTCGGCGTCGGTCACCTGCGAGCGATCCAGGTGAAACAGGCCGAACGCGAAGCGCTTGTCGCCGGGCTCGAACACGGCGCCGGCCGGCGAGGCGACGATGTCGTCGCCGGGCTTGGCCTCGGCGAGCAGCTCGTCGATGGTCCTGCCTGCGGGGTCCGGGAAGGACGAGCTGGCGGGCGCGGGGGTCGGGCCGGACCCTTCCTCCCCGTCGCCGCCGCACGCCGCGAGCGCGAGGGCGAGCACGCCCACCCCGACGATCGCTCGGGCGCGCACGCGGCTCTCAAATAGTTGACTCACGAAACGTCATCGTAGAAACCACCCGTAAAGATCACTAAAACGGGCCGGGTATCGCGGCGGCGCGGCCGTTCGCCGGGTAGGGTGCGCCGCGCCACGCAATGACGTGCGAGCTGAGAGAGGAGCTTTGGGTTGGCTGAACGTGCAGCGCTGGTGACCGGCGGATCGAGCGGGATCGGCTTTGCGATCGCCCGGCTGCTGGGCGAGGAGGGCTACGCGGTGACGATCGTGGCGCGGCGCCCCGACAAGCTCGAGCGGGCCGCGGGGGAGCTCCGCGCGGCCGGGATCGAGACGCACGCCGTCGCGGCCCAGCTCGCCGAGGAGGATGAGATCGTGCGCGCGGTCGCCGAGCACCGCGAGCGCTACGGCCGCCTCGACGCGCTCGTCAACAACGCCGGATTCGGCTACGGGGCTGCGCTCGACTCGATCCCGACAAAGCGCCTCGACCTGCAGATCGCGGTCAACCTGCGCGCGACGGTGATCGCCACGCGCGAGGGCATCCCGATGCTGCGCGAGGCCGGGGCCGAGCACCGCAAGGCCCTGATCGTGAACATGGCCTCGATCGCCGGCAAGGCCGGCCAGCCGTGGCTCTCGGTGTACGGGGCGACCAAGGCGGCGATCATCAACTTCACGCAGGCGACCCAGCGCGAGGTGAACGGCCAGGGCATCCAGGCGACCGCGATCTGCCCCGGCTTCGTCGACACCGCCATGACCGAGTTCATCAAGGAACAGGTCAGCGCCGACGAGATGATGCGCCCCGAGGACGTCGCCGAGGCGGTGCGGTTCTTGCTGCGCACGTCGCCCAACTGCATCGTGCCGGAGCTCGTCCTCATGCGCCCCGCGGAGACGGGCGCGGGCATCGCGCTCTAGTTGAGCCGCCCACACACGTTGTGAACAGCTGAAAGGCCATCCGGGCCCACCGAGAGGCTGGAGGTGTCCAACGCCAACGCCTCAAGGAGGACCCGGATGAAGATCCACGCTAACGCCACGCTCGGACC